>Ga0118677_10003649_pt1 | contig 28899 bp, 31 predicted proteins | sample AliMusrvi5mmetaG_FD_86154 | JGI IMG/M metagenome (GOLD analysis project Ga0118677, IMG submission 86154) | reverse complement strand
GTGTTTTGAATCCCCTGAACCGTCCCGTCGGCATGCAATGCCACGCAGGCCGCGTCGTCGCATTGCAGATCGACGAACGTGCTGTTGGTCGTCAACGACCCGTAGGTCATGGTGATCCCAGCCGTGTCCCAAATCGCGATCGTTCCGTCGGCTAGGAGTGCGACGAAATTCGGCTTCGCAGGCTGGTCGTTGTCGTCGTCGATGGCGCTGATGCGCACGACGTCCAAGGTGCCAGCCGGGACGGTGAGTGTGGTGCCTCCCGCCGAATCCCAGACGGTTCCCTGCACGGCCAGCGTCGGTCGCGCCACCAGCAGCGCGCTCAGCAGCCCAGCAGCACAAAGCAATCCACGTGCATTCGACACCTGCACCCCGTCTGTTCGCGATGACCATGCCAGACGACGTACAAAAAGCGCCCGCAACGGAACTTTCAGCACTTGGATCGCCGCGGCTCCGTCGTCTCGCCCAGTTGAACGAGATCGTCGCATGGGCCCCGGACGCATCCTACGGCCACACGTTGCTTGACGCAGCGCGCTTGCTCAGAATCCTCCAATTTTGGTCCGACCCTGTCAACGAAACTTTCTCGACAGGCGCATCCGATTGGCCCTCGGTCGGGTTTCGCGGACGCCCGGCCGAAATCTTGATGCCCCCCTGGGCAGCCTGGCGGCTGATCCCTGAAAGGCGACAGCGGCGTGGGCTGGTGACTCCGCCGAGCGGCGACCACGCGGGACCGCTCATTTCTGTGCATCGCCAGGGCGATCAGGACCGACCTGACCCGCGACGCGCGGTGGTCCGGCGCAACTTGAACCGCAACCTGCTGGGCAGGCTGTGAACCGCTGACGATCCGGAGCATCATGGCGACACGACCGAGCCGAGGACGGCGCGCGACGCCGGTGCCGAAGAGAACGAGACGACGGTGGCCAAAAGCGCGAAAGCCCCGGCTGTCATCCAGTCCGGGGCTTCGTGCGTTTTTGGGGACGCGGAACGGTGCCGCCAGCCAATGGAGTACCTTGCTGTAGTACCTTGGCCGCGGAGCCCTTGCGGGCCGTCTCGTAACCTACTGATTTACTTGGCGGAGCGGACGGGACTTGAACCCGCGACCTCTGGCTTGACAGGCCAGCGTTCTAACCAACTGAACTACGACCCCGTTAAAAAGACAGTTTTTTCTATTCTATACCAACAGTAGTGTCAATTAAAAAGTTGGCACTGTGTTAAGTATATTTATTGCCTGCTCTGAGTATACACTCTCGTCAATTTCTATAGGCTGTTCAACCAATTTAAAGCAGGTTTTCCTTGAGAACAGCTCCTTTAATGCCATTGCATGCAACGCATGCCCACTCTTATACGCAACCACGTGCGCAAGCACCCTATATGGTCCAACAAGAGCTACGTCGCCTATAATATCCAGTACTTTGTGCCTTACGAATTCATCAGCATAACTCATCATATTTTCGTTAACTACTTTATCGTCGTCTAAAACAAGTGCGTTGTCAAAGGTTCCGCCAAGAGCAAGTCCTTTGCTTTGCAGTGCTTCCACATCTTTTAAAAAACCAAAGGTCTTTGCCTTTGAGATCTCATCCTCGTAGTTTAAAGAGGTCGTGTATTCAAAATGTTGTAACCCAACTAGCGGATGTTTATAATTAACTCTGCATGATATCTTGAACATTGATGATGGCAGCAAATAAATGAACTTGTCATCGACGTTAACAGAGATCGGTTTTAATATTTGCAAATATTGTACTTTTGCATTCTGTACTTGTACCCCTGCTTTTCTGATCTCTTCAACGTAGCAGGTAGAACTTCCGTCCAGCGCCGGTAATTCCGGTCCATTGATTTCAACAACAGCGTTATCAATGCTCATGCCTTTTAAAGCAGACATAAGATGTTCTATGGTTGCTATCCTAAAACCCTTCTTTTGTCCTATAACGGTGCTAAGTTCTGTGTCTATTATATTGTTCCATGTAGCTGCTATTTGAGGTCTATCTTTTACATCGGTCCTTACAAAAACTATGCCTGTGTTCTCTTTTGCGGGCAGAACTCGGACTTCAACAAAGGTACCGCTGTGAAGCGCTACCCCAGAAAACTCAATTGCAGATTTTAAAGTCCTTTGAAAATCCATGTTAAACCCACGTATCCATGACATTGTTACTGTCAAAAAAACATATATAGCAAAAACCTATGTAGTGCTAGCATAAAAATAGGTAAAAAGGCAAGTAAAGTCAGCTAAATGCCGTTCTTTACCCTACCAAAGCCCCTGTTTTGCCCCAAAATGCTTATATGCAAGGGCCGTTGCCATACGCCCTCTGGCGGTCTTTTCTATATATCCACATTGTATCAAAAAAGATTCATATATGTCTTCTATGGTGTCCGAGTCCTCACCTATGCAAGAAGCAAGTGTTGTTAGTCCAACAGGTCCACCATTAAATTTTTCTATTATGGTCAGCATTATTTTTCTATCCATTTCGTCAAACCCTTTTTCATCAACTTCCAAAAGATTTAACGCTTGGTCTGCAACTTGCTTTGTTATTTTACCGTCTGCTCTTACTTCGGCATAATCACGAACTCGTCGTAAAAGACGATTCGCTATTCTAGGCGTTCCCCTAGATCTTGAGGCAAGCTCGTTAGCGCCTTCTTTTGCAATTTCAACATTAAGGATGCCTGCCGATCTAACAATTATTTTTGAAAGACTATCTACGTCGTAATAATCGAGCCTAGTACTAAAACCAAATCTATCTCTTAATGGAGAAGCTATCATCCCTGCTCGTGTTGTTGCTCCTATTAAGGTAAATTTTGGCAGAGGTATTTTTATCGCCCTGGCACCTGGTCCCTGCCCAGTGATTATATTCAATTCAAAGTCTTCCATTGCAGGATATAAATATTCTTCCACTATCCTTGGTAACCGATGTATCTCGTCTATAAAAAGCACATCCCTGTCAGAAAGATTTGTGAGTATTGCAGCAAGATCACCTGCTTTTTCCATCGCAGGACCAGAGGTTATTCTGATATTTGTTCCAAGTTCATTTGCAATAACATTTGCTAAAGATGTTTTGCCAAGCCCCGGAGGTCCGTGGAACAAACAATGGTCCAGAGCTTCTCCTCTTGCCTTTGCAGCCTCTATAAAAAGGCTTAGCTTTTCTTTTAACGAGGTTTGTCCTATGAACTCTTCTAAATTTTGTGGTCTTAATTTTTGTTCAAACAACACTTCATCGGAAATGATGTTTGGAGAAAGATTATCTATGTGAGTTTCTGTATTCACATCATGCCTCTTAATGTTGATCTCAATATTTCTTCTAACGGTTTACCTTTATTTATGTCATCAAGTCTTGGTTTTAACGCATCTATTGCTTCATTCCTTTTGTAGCCAAAGTTCATTAGTGCCTGCATAAGCTCGTCGTAAACAGAGCGGGATTCTCCTGCATATTCAACAATAGTATCGTCCGATGTTTGGAGGCCAAGTTTATCTTTTAGTTCAACAATAACTCTTTCTGCGGTCTTTTTACCTATTCCTGGTACTTTGGAAAGTTGTCCGATATCTTTGCTTGCAATTATCCTGCGGAGATCATTGGCGCTGTAAAAAGAAACTATTGCAAGAGCCGTTCTTGGGCCTACACCACTTACTGAATATAATTGTTTGAACATTACTTTTTCTGAAAGTGTTTCAAAACCGAATAGTGTAATTGAATCTTCTCTAACTACTGTATCTATATGCAACTTAACATCATTCTTTTGTTTTGGTAAATAAGTCGCTGGAACTCTTACTGAATAGCCAACACCGTTAACATCCAAAACCGCTTCTCCACCATTAAGTTCAACTATGTTACCAGTCAACATTGCTATCATGCTCTCGCCTCCCTTTGTCTCATAGGAACCGTGTTCAAATGACAAATTGATATAGCCAGTGCATCTGTAGCGTCGTTAGATTTTATATCCTTAACTCCCAAAAGTATTCCTATCATAAATGCAACCTGAGTTTTATCTGCTGCGCCATAACTGGAGATAGCTTTTTTTATTTCTCTTGGAGTATATTCAAAAACTTCTCTTCCAGCATCCATTGCTGCTGCAATTGCAGCGCCTCTGCCCTGACCAAGTTTTAATGCACTTCTTGCATTAACGGACATAAAAACATCCTCTATTGCAACAACATCTACCTTATGTTCATTTATTTGTTCTTTTACGAACTTAAATATTTTTCCAAGCCTTATGCAAATATTCTCTGAGCTAGATAATTTTAGAACATCATAATGAACTAGTTTATACCGACCACCGGTGTCGTCCACGACCCCAATTCCCATTCTAACAGTTCCGGGATCTATTCCTAAAACTCTCATACACTAATGTTGTATACCTCTAAGCGAGCTTGGACATCTCCTCGTCATCTATATCAAAGTTCGAATGGACTTTTTGAACGTCGTCGCTGTCTTCCAAGTTTTCCATAAGCTTCAACATACTTTCTGCATCTTTTCCTGTAAGCTTGATATTGGTCTGAGGTATCATCGATACTTCTGAACTTTCTATTGGAATATTCTTTGCAGCTAAAGCAGCTTTAACTGTTTCAAAACTATTAGGGCTCGTAAAAACTTGGAATACATCTCCATCTGCAACAACATCATCAGCCCCAGCATCTAGGCCAACTTCCATTAAGGCATCTTCTGTTACTTTTCCTGCAGGCACGTTAATGACACCTTTCTTAGAGAACATCCAGGATACACAACCAGATTCACCAAGTCTTGCATTACCTCTATCAAATATATGCCTAATATCGGCGATAGCTCTATTCTTATTGTCGGTTAATACTTCAATTATAACCGCTGTTCCACCAGGTCCATAACCTTCGTAAACAACGTCCTCGTACTGAGCAGCTCCTTCAAGTTCTCCTGTACCTTTCTTAATGGCTCTTGTTATATTGTCTTTAGGCATATTCGCTTCTTGTGCAGCAGCAATAGCCGTTCTTAATCTTGCATTCATTTCTGGATCGCCACCGCTTTTTGCAGCGACTGTAATTTCTTTTATAAGCTTAGTGAATATTTTCCCTTTCTTCGCGTCCGCAGCACCTTTCTTATGCTTAATTGAGCTCCATTTATTGTGACCAGACATATGGTCCTCCCTTTATTTGGTTATTATTCTAGAGACTTTTGGTGCCTTAAAATCAAACACACCAGCATCCAGTTTGTTATTTATCCTATCAAAGGTATTGACCTTGATAGTGACCTTTGTACCTTCTACATCCTCAAATACCACACTGTCAATTCTAAAATCCGGGGTTTCCAAGAACCTAAGCTCGGCCCACAGATAGCCTTTGGGCTTAGAGCCCTTGACCTTAAGCTCCCTAAAGTTGCCGTTTTTGGCCGACGCCGAAACCTTATATTTTGGATCAAATACCAGCGACTGAACCCCCTCATAAACACCATTTCTTATTACAACGGTTGGGGTGTCTTCAGCCTCTTCTGCGGGAGAATATATCCATGTTTTTTTACCATTACTAACTATTTTACCCGCATTATCACCCTGTATCTCCCAAATGAAACTCTTTGGAGGGGCAAAAGTAAGCTTTCCCTTTGAAACTTTTGGGACTTTAAGGAACTTATATTTGCTGGACTGCTCAAAGGTCATGGTAAAACCATTTTTGCCGGCAAGCTTATCCACCAAAAGAGCATCATCCCCTGCCCCATACGCGCAAAGAGATGACAAAAGAAACGCTACAAAAACACCAATATGCAAATTTAGTTTCACCTTTCGTCTATTAGGACTTCACGTTGTCCTGTTGCCAGAGTGGAAGATACCACACCGTTCTTTTCCATTGTTTCTATTATTCTTGCTGCTCTGTTATATCCTATTTTTAATCTTCGCTGTATGTAAGATATTGTTGGTTTTCTGGTCTCTACCACTATCTTTACCGCTTCATCATAAAGAGTATCATACTCGCCATCTTCCATTTCTGCTTTTGCTTCTTCTTCATCAAGGCTTTGTATCTCGTAATTAGGAGCGCCTTGTTTTTTTACAAATTCAACGACGTTACGAACTTCTTCATCACTCACAAAAGCACCATGGAATCTTTCTTGCCTTGCTGTACCTGGAGGAACAAATAACATGTCTCCAGCACCCAAAAGTTTTTCTGCTCCCATGCTATCAAGGACTGTTCTTGAATCAATACGTGAGGCAACTTTAAAAGATATTCTGGCAGGGAAGTTAGCTTTTATTAAGCCGGTGATAACATCAACTGACGGCCTTTGAGTTGCAAGAACAAGATGTATGCCTGCTGCTCTTGCCATTTGAGCAAGACGTGTTAAGGATGATTCTACGTCTTTGGAGCTGACCATCATAAGATCTGCAAGCTCGTCAACTATTATGACTATATATGGCATTGGTTCGTCTGCAACAGCGTTATACGACGTTATACTTTTTGCTCCTTTTGCAGAAAGTAAAGTGTATCGTTCTATCATCGTCTTTACAGCCCACTTTAATGCACGAGATGCTTTTTGTGCATCTGTAACTACTGGATGTAAAAGATGAGGAATACCGTCGTAAACAGAAAGTTCTAGCATTTTTGGGTCGACCATAAGAAGACGAACCTGTTCTGGAGAAAATTTATAAAGTATTGAACAAATCAATGAGTTAATGAAAACGGATTTTCCAGAACCTGTAGAGCCAGCAACCAAAAGATGTGGCATATTTGATAGGTCTGTAACATATGGATTACCAACAGTGTCTTTTCCTATAGCTACGGGAATTTTTTTCTCACTGGTTTTGAATAAATTAGAATCAATGAGTTCCCTTAAAAATACCGTTTCCCTGGTCGTATTTGGAACTTCTATACCTATTACGGATTTTCCAGGTATTGGAGCAATAACCCTTAAACTCCCACAGCCTAGGGCAAGCGCAAGATCATCACTAAGGTTGGCAACTTTATTTATCTTAACTCCTGGAGCAGGTTTAAATTCATACATTGTAATAACTGGGCCAGGTGATACTTCAACTACTTCTCCATCTACGTCGAAATCTTTTAGTCTGGCCTGTAATGCAACAGCCACAGCTTCCAGTTCAGAAACATTCTCTTTTGTTTTGGTCCTTTGGACCTTGTTTAAAAGATCCACAGAAGGAAGCTTATATTTTGTGTTACCTTTTTTTACAGTGGCAACAAATCCGTCATCTTCGTCATCTATTTCATCAGCTACTACAGTCTCTGCAACTGGTAAATTCTTTTTTATTTTGTCCTTAAGATCTATATTTTTCTTATTTAATTTTTCTATTATAGTTTCGTCCGGCATCTCTTTTTTATTAAGCTTAGATGCAAGCCAAACAACGAACCATGCTATCGTCTTGTAAAGGAATTTTGTTGGTATAACCGTCGCTCTATAAAGTGTAACAACGAACATGGATAGCCCAGAAGAAAAAGAATAGTTCCCCAGATAGAACAAAAGTACTAGTGTTATGGCCAGAGAAACTATTGCAGTACCAGCAACACTTATATATGGGTTCAAGAATACACAAAGATTCCTGCCAATGATACCACCAGAGGAGAACTTTGCTCCTCCATAGTTAACGCTACCAGCTACAGCATCTAAAAAAGTAGATAAAAAAACCAAAAGAGCAACAACCGCTATCGAGCGCCAATAAGAGAATTTATCTTTCTTAGATCTATAAAATATAAATATCGCAGCCAAAAAGAACGCTATAGGAAGTATAAAAGTTGAAAGCCCAAAAAGTTGCAACAACACGTCAGAAGAATATGAACCCAAAAGACCGACAGAATTATGAATGGTTGTTCCAACTGTAGCAGTATTAAATGAAGGGTCTGCAGAATTGAAAGTAAAAACAGAAAGGGCCGTTACTATTGAAAGGACCAGAAATACTACACCAAGTATATCTTTTTTTGAGAATTCCATAAAAGAACGTGCCCCCCAGAGTTCCTATTATAGAACGCAATTAGGGAGCACGTCAAAAGGTAATATACGTCTAATTCTGTTTTCTGTTGTTAAAAATACTGTTTAAAAAATCTACAGGCACAGGGAAGATGGTCGTACTGTTGTTTTCAACAGCTATTTCTGACAGCGTTTGAAGGTATCTTAACTGCAAAGCTATCGGCTGAGTGGCGATGACTGCAGCAGCTTCTGTAAGCTTTTCTGAGGCCATAAGTTCAGCTTCTGCACCAATGATCTTTGCTCTTTTTTCTCTTTCAGCTTCCGCTTGTTTAGCCATAGCCCTTTGCATTTCTTTTGGAAGGTCAATGTTCTTTACTTCGACCTTTGAAACCTTAACTCCCCATGGCTCTGTGTGCTGGTCCAAAATGGTCTGCAGATGATCATTGATCTTGTCCCTGGAACTTAGCAGTTCATCCAGTTCTGCCTGACCTAACACTGAACGTAAAGTTGTCTGTGAGAGCTGTGAAGTTGCATACAAAAAGTCTTCTACATCTATAACCGACTTCCTTGGATCTACTACCCTAAAATAAATAACAGCGTTAACTTTGATAGAAATGTTGTCCTTTGTTATTACATCCTGAGGAGGAACATCAAAAACAACAGTTCTAAGACTCACCCTGACCATTCTGTCGATCATAGGAATAACAAAAATTATCCCAGGCCCTTTTTGTCCTACACAGCGACCTAATCTAAAAATGACCCCTCTTTCATACTCATTAAGTATTTTTATACCGGAAAGGATAAAAACACCTACAATAACAATCAATACAGTTGTTGCACCAAACATAAACACCTCCTTTTATTCTTTATCTACTATTACCGTCATACCATCCAATTTTTTTACCAACACCATGTCCTCAACATTCAACTCCATATTTTTTTTGGCAGTTACAAAATGCCAAAGTTCTCCCTGTATCATTAACTTCCCTTCACTTTTATTCCTATTATAGGTAACTATTTTTGCTTTCATGCCTATCATACCCTCGTAGCCTGTTTGAGCAGGACTTCGTCTTACCTTCAAAATAAAGTAGGCTATCGCCACAACCACTACACCAAAAATTATACCTACCGAAAAAAGTATTGGCATAGAAACTCCTACATCTGTTTTGGATGGATCCACTAAAAAAACACCACCAAGGACCAAGGCAACTGTTCCTCCAGCACCTAAGACACCGTGTGATATAATAAAAAACTCTAACCCGACCAAGATCAATCCAATTATTACAAGCGCAACTCCAGCAGAAGTTATTGGCAACATCTGAAAAGACATTAAGGCCAATATTGCGCTTATTCCGCCGACTACGCCTGGGAGTATAATCCCGGGGTGTGAAAGTTCAAGGTAAATACATAACGCCGCCAACATCATTAATAGATACGCCATGTTAGGGTCTGCAATAAAGGAAAGTACCTTTAATTTGAACGAAGGGGTCAATTCCTGTATCACCGCATTATTGAGAACAAGTTTTTGGGTGCTACCATCTATGAACTTGATGTTCATCCCCTCAACTTTTTTTATAAGTTCCGGTGTGTCGCTGACAATAAGGTCTATGACTTTATTCTTTAAGGCCTCGTCTGCTGTTATGGAAGCACTATTTTTTACGGAATCTATTGCCCATTTAGCGTTCCTACCTCTGCTCCTAGCAATCCCCTCAACAAAGGCAGAGGTATCATTGACAATTTTATTCATCATGACATCCGTTCCTTCCTTGTTCTCTTTTCCTCCGCTAATGCCTGTCGGAGAAAGATTAACAGGATGAGCTGCTCCAATATTGGTACTTGGAGCCATCGCCGCTATGTTAGAGGCCATCGTGATCATTACACCTGCACTACCGGCTCTGGCACCTGGGGGAGTTATATTAACAGCGATAGGAATTTTAGACGAAAGCATTTCCTGCACTATCATTCTTGTGGTTTCCAACAAACCGCCAGGGGTATCCAGCTCTATAACCAAAAGTTTTGCACCGTCGTTGTTAGCTTTTTTAATTGACTCGGTTATAAAAGTCCCTGACCCTGGGTTAATGGAATTCTTTATCTTTATAAGATAGATTTTGTCCTCTGCTGCCAGATTTATAGAGGCAAATAGTAAAAGATAAATAAGAATACGCACGCTTTAAGTCTCCTCTTAAGAAACTATTTTATATTCAGGAACTCCATAACTTTTTGCATGTCTTCCCATACAAGTTTTTTGTCCACAGGGTTCCTTAAAAGATACGCAGGGTGAAAAGTAGGCATCAGTTTTATTCCGTCTTTCCAGTCGTAGAACCGACCTCGTACAGAAGATATTTTTATCTTCTGATTAAAAAGAGTGCAGGTGGAAGGAGCCCCCAGTGTAACAATGACCTTTGGTTTTATCACACTGATCTGTTTCATAAGATACGGTGAACAACTGATAACCTCATCATCTGATGGGGTTCTATTATTAGGCGGCCTGCATTTAACGATGTTAGCAATATACACGTCGTCTCTTTTAAGTTTCATCGCTTCTATTATTTTGGTCAAAAGCTGGCCTGCTCTGCCAATAAATGGACGCCCACTGTTGTCCTCGTCCTCTCCTGGTCCCTCTCCTATGAACATCAAAGTTGCATTTGGGTTGCCTTCTCCAACGACTATATTCTTTCTTAGTTCATGCAATCTGCATTTTTTGCAATCACCAATAAAAGTTTTAACTTCATCTAATGAAGCAAAAACTTCTTTACCAGCGTCAAAACTAATAAACCCTTCCATTAAGGGTTTTATCTCTGTTTGGACTGGGGCCACTTTAGTTTCTGTTCGTGCTACAGTTGGTTTATTTGTCGGCTTATTTTCTGTTTTAGTCTTAGACACAGACCTAATACCTCTTGACTTAACATATTCAAGATAGTGAACAGCTTCTTTCATCCCTTAAATCTCACAAAAGGATTTTGTTTTTTCTCTCGCCCAACAGAAGTCTTAGGACCATGCCCCGGATAGATTGCGCAGTCATCCCCAAGAGTATAGATCTGTTTTTGTATACTGGTTTCCAGTTCCTCAAAAGACCCACCAGGAACGTCTGTTCTACCAACGCTGTGATCAAAAATAAGATCCCCAACAAAGACCATATTGCTTTCTTTGTTATAAAAAGAAACACTCCCTGGAGAATGTCCTGGAGTATGAATGATATCTATAACGAATGAACCTATTTTTTTAGTTCCTATCTTCATATTAAAGAACAAGGGATCTGGTGTTGGTGGTTCTATATCGAAACCAAAAAGCGTTGCATGTTCAGCAGCGGTTTTGTACAAGAAATAATCCTCGCTGTGCAGAATAACATCTATGTTATATTTTCTTTTTACTGCAGCAATACCGCCCAAATGGTCGAAGTGTGCATGAGTTAACCAGATCTCTTTTGGATTAAGGTTCAAAGAAGAAATAGTTTCTACTATTTTGAAACCTTCATCACCCGGATCTATAATTACACAGTCCTGCGTCTCTTCGTCATAAAGGATATAACAATTAACAGCTAATGGACCTACTACAACTGTTTCAAACTTCATATTTAACTCGTCATTGACTGGAAGAAGTCAGCGTTGCTCTTTGAGCCTTTCATCTTATCCAACAAGAACTCCATTGCTTCAACAGTATTCATCGGAGCAAGGACTTTTCTTAGGATCCATATTCTCTGAAGTGCGAACGGATCAAGCAGCAAGTCTTCCTTTCTTGTGCCGGACTTGTTCACGTCTATACATGGGAAGATCCTCTTTTCCATCAGCTTTCTGTCCAACAAGATCTCGCAATTACCGGTACCTTTGAATTCCTCAAAGATTACTTCGTCCATTCTCGAGCCTGTATCAACAAGCGCTGTCGCTATAATTGTAAGACTTCCACCTTCTTCTATGTTCCTTGCTGCGCCAAAGAATCTCTTTGGTTTATGCAGGGCGTTAGCATCCACACCACCGGAAAGTACTTTTCCTGACGGTGGAACTACTGTGTTATATGCACGAGCCAAACGAGTGATACTATCCAACAGAATTACAACATCCCTTTTGTGCTCTGTAAGTCTTTTTGCTTTTTCTATTACCATTTCTGCAACCTGAACGTGTCTGCTTGCTGGTTCGTCGAAAGTCGAACTTACCACTTCTCCCTTAACGTTCCTTTGCATATCTGTAACTTCTTCTGGTCGTTCATCTATAAGAAGGACTATCAGGAATACTTCTGGATGGTTCCTTGTAATGGCATTTGCGATGTTCTGTAAAAGGACCGTTTTACCAGCTCTAGGTGGAGCAACTATCAAGGCACGCTGTCCCTTACCTATAGGAGTAAGCATATCTACAACTCTTGTAGACATATCCTCTTTAGTAGGCGCGCCCTCCATGGTGAATTTTTCATCTGGATATAAAGGCGTAAGGTTATCAAAAAGTATCTTGTCCTTTGCAACTTCTGGAGACTCAAAGTTTATAGTCTCAACTTTTAGAAGAGCAAAATATCTTTCTGATTCTTTTGGTGGTCTTATTTGCCCTGTAACAGTATCGCCTGTTCTAAGATTGAATCTCCTTATTTGTGAGGGAGAAACATATATATCATCCGGCCCTGGAAGATAGCTGTAGTCCTGAGATCTTATGAAGCCAAACCCGTCTGGTAGTATTTCCAGAACACCGTCTGCGTTGATCTGACCATCTTTTTCCGCATGTGATTTTATGACAGCAAAAATAAGTTCCTGCCTTTTTAGACCTGCAGGGTTCTCAACTTCATACTGCTTAGCAAGGTCGGTCAGACCTTCTATCTTCATTTGCTTAAGATCATGTAAATAAAGAACATTACCATTAGTACCATTGGTGCTGCTAGCGCCGTTACCGTTCTCGTTTTCAGACATAAAAGACTCCTCTATTTGTTTATTGTTTTAAAAAAGACATTTTTAATTTTTTAGTTCGATCATCAAAGATTTAGACCTAAATTGGATTAATTGATATCTACCCTGAATATGTAATAACTTTAACTATGTTTGGAATAGCAAGTCAAGGGCTTTTTTGTTATAATCTCGCCGTGGTTATTCTATATAGAGAACATTTAAAAAAACTTGAAGGGGACACGTTGGCTGTTATGGTCAACCAGATATCCATTCCCTTATCCGGTATCACTTCAACAATTGACTGGCGGCTAAATGCAACAGTCTCTAATCTCATCATAAACAAGAAGTATGATGGGAAAGGTGGCGAGACACTACTATTGAATACAGAAAAAGCTCTGGGTATTCCAAAAACCATCATAATAGGAACGGGCAAAGGGTATAAGAACGACCTCTCTAAGGCGCTAAAAGGATTACAGACCAAGAACCTGAGTATCGTCATATGTAAGGATGTAAAAAAAGATAAGCAGATGATTATGGCTGAGTTTGAAAGTCAGGACATCACATGTAAGAAGGCGACTTCTCAAAAACTAGGAAACGAGACCCTAATTATACTCAAGGACATAGAATACTAAAATCCGTCAGTTCTATACGTAATTGTGCTTTTAACATCTAACCTCATTAATTGCATACTAACCCTTATTATGAAGATTGAACCACAAAAAGAGCCTCGCTTGTTAAAGAAATATGATGACATACAACAGAAGATCTATCTGGTCCGTGGGTTACAGGTAATGTTAGATAAAGATCTGGCACTTTTTTATGAAGAAAAACCAATAAAATTGAGAGAACAAGTTAAAAGGAATATTAAAAGGTTTCCTGTAGATTTTATGTTTCGGTTAACAAAAGAAGAATCTGAAACCATGGTATCGCAAAATGCGATACCATCCATGGGGCACCTTGGAGGGTCTCTACCATACGTGTTTACCGAGCAAGGTGTTGCAGCCCTTTCAGCAATAATCAACAGCGAAAGAGCTATTGAAGTAAGCATACAAATAATGCGCACTTTTGTATCAATGCGCCGCTTTATCTCTACCAATGCGCAGATCTTTAAAAGAATTGATGTTCTAGAGGTAAAGCAAATTGAAACTGATAGAAAGATAGATGACGTTCTAAACGCCATTGAGAGCAAAGAGGTTCGACCTAAACAGGGCATCTTTTACGACGGACAAATATTTGATGCATACAAATTTGTAGCCGACATCGTCCGCTCCGCTCAAAAATCGATCACCATTATTGACAATTATATTGATGATACTGTTCTAGATCTTCTCTCAAAACGAAGAAAAAATATTAAAGTAACACTCTTAACAAGGATGATATCAAAACAATTACTACTTGATGTAAAAAAATACAGCGAGCAATACCCTTCAATCGTTATAAAAGAATTTAGCGATTCTCACGACAGATTCATGATAATAGATGAAAATACGATATATCATTTTGGAGCATCACTAAAAGATCTAGGCAAAAAGTGGTTCGCCTTTTCTAAAATGGACATAGCTGCTGCAGAAATGCTAGCCAAACTAAAAGTTTTTAAAGCATGAGATGTCGCCTTTGCAGACAACGTATATTTCATCTCCGGGGGCTTAATATAGGTCTTTGCTCTTGGTGCATTCGAGGCTTGGATCCAATAATGTACTCAAAGCACATTGCCGTTGAGGATGCCACCTATTATAAAAGTACGGTTCTATTCAGATATGACAACACTGCAAAAGACCTGGTTAGGTTTTTGAAATTCAGAAAAGAAACTGCGCAAGCAAAAACAATTGCAGCCTTAATGTTGGAAAGCTTAAATCTTAACAATAATCCAGATGTAATAATACCAGTCCCCTCACACGCTATAGATGAAATAAAAAGAGGCTTTGCACATATGGCCTACATAGCTTCTATACTTTCTGCTCGAACAGAAATTCCTTTTGATATAGCACTTGCCAGAAAATTCTTTCCAATATTCAAAAGAACACAAAAACATAAAGGTAAAAAACAAAGAGTTGCAACCAAGAATAGATTTTATTTAAGAAGTGATTCCTCAGTAGTAGATAAGAACGTCCTCTTAATAGACGACGTAATGACCACTGGCAATACTGTATATGAATGTTCAAAAGTCCTATTGGCTAATGGTGCAAAAAAAGTCGAGGCTATTTGCTTTGCTCTAACCCCAATGTGAGCCTACTTTTGGCTTTTTGGTAACCTATGGCAAAACTTTCTTTTATGAATCTATGGATGCGAGGGAAAGAATCATTCAATAAAATATCAATTTCTTCTTTGGTGAAATCATCAAGAACATGGTCTGCAGTTCCAACGTGTTTTGTTTTGTCGCTTGGTCTGCCAACACCTATCCTTATCCTTACAAAATCTGGAGACCCCAAAACAGCCGTAATGTCTTTGATGCCATTATGACCTGCGTCACCACCACTTTCTTTTATCTTTATTTGCCCTGGAGCAAGATCAACATCATCATGAATTACCCAAAGATCTTTTTTTACGTCGAAATCGACATTATTTGCGACCAATTCGCCGATAGCTTTTTTTACAGCAGCACCACTTAGGTTCATATATGTTGTTGGCTTCACCACTCTAATTTTATTCCTTTGGATAGAAATATCTGCAAAAGTAAAATTACTTTTTTCGCCACAAACAGAACTTTTGTGTTGGTCAAAAAGATAATCTAAAAAAAGAAACCCGGCGTTATGCCGGGTTCTTTTATATTCACTTCCTGGATTACCAAGTCCTACAAAAACAAACATTACTACTTCTTATCCTTGCCCTTTTGAGCAGGAGCAGCTTTGGCAGCAGGAGCAGCCTTAGCAGCATCGCCAGCAGGAGCACCCTTAGCAGCAGCACTCTTGTCCCCTGGTTTTGCAGCAGCACCTTCAGCAGCAGCACCTTCAGCAGGAGCAGCACCCTCGGCAGCAACACCTTCAGCACCCTCAGCAGGAGTAGCAACAACCTCGACTTTCTCTTTAACAACCTTAACAGAGATAAGTGAGAATGATTTATCGTCCATAACTCTTATGCCTTCTGCAACTTTAAGGTCAGCTACGTGCATAACGTCGTTAAGGTTCATGTTACTAATGTCTATAGTGATAGTTTCTGGTATATCTGTTGGTAGACATTCAATTTTAAGTTCTCTTCTCTGTATGTCCACAACTCCGCCCTGTTTAGCACCTTCTGGCACACCAACGTACTCAATAGGAATAGAAATCGTGATCTTCTCACCTTTTCTTATCTCTATCAGGTCAACGTTAAGGAACATGTCTGTGATGGCATCCCTTTGAACTTCTTTTATAAGTGCAGAGGTCCCATTCAATGTTGTGTCATTAGATTTAAACACAAGTATTGTTGATCTTCCACCAGTGCTTAGGATCTTAGAAAAAATCTTCGCATTAAAAAATAATGGAATATTTTTTTCTATATGTTTTCCATACAGTATTGCTGGCACATTACCTTCGTTCCTAAAACGGCCAAGCTCGTTTTTTGTCATTTTCGACCTTACGGTCACATCAATCTCAATGCTCTTCATAATGCAGTATCCTCCTCGGAAAAATTATTTATATAAAAAGTGAACTTACGGACTCCCTTAAATGTATCCTTCTGATCGCCTCACCCAACAGAGAAGAGATAGAAAGTATTTTTATTTTGCTCACATTAGCTACTTTAGCCGTCTGAGGAATAGAATCTGTAATGTAAACTTCATCTAATACAGATTCATGTATCCTAGAAAGTGCAGGGCCAGAGAACACGCCATGTGTTGCAGCAGCAATAACCTTTATTGCGCCATTCTCTTTTACTGCAGCTGCCGTGTTACAAAGAGTACCGGCAGTGTCTATCATATCGTCAACTATAAGTGCAACGCTGTCCTTAACGTCACCTATAAGGTGCATAACTTTTGCTTCGTTAGGAGCAGAACGTCTTTTGTCTACTATCGCAAGTGAAGCATTAAGTTTAGAAGCGAACCATCTTGCTCTGTCTACACCACCAGCATCAGGAGAAACTATTGTTATTTTTTGTCCCTGATATGCTGTTTGCAGTTTGTTCAAAAGAACTGGAGCTGCATAAATATTGTCAAAAGGCATATTGAAAAATCCCTGTATCTGTCCAGAATGTAGGTCTACACTGAGCACTCTTGTTGCTCCTGCTGTTTCCAGAAGATCAGAAACTAACCTTGCTGTAATAGGAGTTCTCGGAGTGACTTTTCTGTCCTGTCTTGCATATCCAAAGTAAGGAATTATAACGTTGATGCTTCTTGCAGAAGCACGTTTGCATGTATCAAGTATAATAAGAAGCTCCATCAAATTTTCGTTAACCGGGTAACAAGTGGACTGGATCAAGTAAACGTCTTCGCCTCGGATGCTGTCTTTAATTTCTGTAAAGACTTCTCCGTCCGCAAATCTTTTTACGTCCATAGGAGTAATTGGAACTCCCAAAAATCCAGAAACCTTTTGAGAAAGGTCGATGTTAGATGTTCCGGTCAAAAGTTTCATGGTGCTCATTGTTCCGTTCATTGTTTCTAACTCCTTTTATATTTTCTTCAACAGCACAAGGATTAGCACACTTTGTTTGTTGGCTGGGCGCCAGGATTAGCTCGCTTCGCTCGCTGATCCTTTTGGCTGGGGCGCCAGGATTAGCTCGCTTCGCTCGCTGATCCTTTTGGCTGGGGCGCCAGGATTAGCTCGCTTCGCTCGCTGATCCTTAATGTCGCTCGGTTACCCTCGCCTATTTAAATTGCTTCCCGCCAACTCACTTCGTTCGTTGGCTGGGGCGCCAGGATTCGAACCCGGGAATGCAAGAATCAAAATCTTGTGCCTTACCAACTTGGCGACGCCCCACTCCGAAAAACTAAAAAAACTTACGCACTAGGACTTGTAGAAGTGGTTTCGTGCTCGTAGTTTCTTGCACCTAGTTCAGGTGACTTTAACACTTCGTTATACTTCTCAAAGATCCTTTTTTCCAAAAGGTCCCTCATGTCCGAATTGGAAGGATGAACAACATCGCGGAAGCTTCCATCTTTCATTCTTCTGCTAGGCATTGCAACAAAGAGCCTGTTGTTGCCCTGGATGATCTTAAGGTCTCTAACTACAAAACAGTTGTCAAAAGTAACAGTCACATACGCTTTCAGTTTGTCTTCGTTTACAGGGTAAACTTTGATTTCAGTGATGTCCATAGTGCCCTCTCTTAACTTTTGTTTTGCAGAAAAACCAATCTTTGTCTTTTGGCCCATCCACAGCAGGCTCGCTATCAAACACAGCAAAAACGCTGCTTCCACTTCCACTCATCATCGTGACGAGCGGTGACAAGGCTTCTAAATAAGCCTTGATCGCGGAGATCTCTGGAAGGATCTTGACGCTGATACTCTCCAAATCGTTATAGAGAGTTTTTAGCTCTTCCGCTTTTTTCAACCCCTGAAAACATAAATTTCTCAGGTGTTCCGTGTGTTTAACATTGCTATTTTTTAATGTCAAACTCAAAGTAAACTGCTTATAGACGTCAGCGGTGCTTACCCCTTTAGTAGGTTTTATTAGTAATATCCAATAGTTACGTTCAAGTTTAAATGGGCTAATAAGCTCCCCAACCCCTTCAACCAAGGCAGGCTGCTCATCTATAAAAAAAGGCACGTCAGCGCCTATTTGAGCGCCAACACCCCTTAACTCCTCCGAATCAAGACCAAGGCTAAAAAGAGTATTCAACCCCTTTAAGACCGCAGCTGCATTAGAGCTTCCGCCCCCAAGTCCTGCTTCAGAAGGGATATTCTTTTGGATACTTATTTCCACAGGGCTAAGCTCCACCCCTTTTGTAGACATAATACTTTTGAGTTTTGAGTAAGCCTTGAACATTGTGTTCTTTTCATCTGTTGGGCAAACATCAGCAAAAGGCCCAGTTGCAGTTATGCAAAATTTGTCCGCTTTGTTTATCTCTATTTTGTCATGTAACTCAATCGGCAAAAAAGCCGAACATAGTTCATGGTACCCATTACTGCGTTTGCCCGTTATGTAGAGCCCTAGATTTATTTTAGCGTGGGATCTTATCATCTCATGCTAAACGCTAGAACCAATGTTTGTTCCCCTCTTTTTATTTTGAACATATTTGAGTCCTTATTCAAAGCACCATAAAATCCAGAGGACGTATTTATTTTTTGTTTATTGACTTCAAGTATTAGGTCCCCTTGCATAAGACCAGAAAATGCTGCTGGAGAATTTTGATCTATATCTACGACCACAACACCTTCACCTTTCTCTGATGCTTTTACCTGAACTCCAAATTTTGTTTCTGCCTGTTCTTGCGCTTTCTTTTCTTTTGGCGAGGTTTTATCTTCCTCTTTTTTTTCTACAAGAGTTACAGAAACTGTTTTCTTTTTTCCATCCCTTATGAATTCGATATTATAAGTTTTGCCAGGAACCGCTCTTTTTATTGCCAATACAAATTCACCAGCGGATTTTATTGCGGTACCATCAAAGCTAGTTATTACGTCGTAAACTGCTATACCAGCTTTTAAAGCGGGAGAGTTCGGCATTACTTCTGTTACAAGTGCTCCCTCAACATTGTCGTCTAGCTTTAGATTTTTGGTCAAAGACTCATTGATGTCGCTTAAGGCTACTCCAAGCCATGTATTTTTATGTGTAACTTTTTCTCCCTTCACCAAACTTTGAAGCACAGTCTTAACGTTGTTTATGGGAATAGCGAAACCGATACCCTCTATTGGAATAGCACCCATGCTTGTCCCTGCGATGCGATTGATCGCCGTATTTATACCTATAACTTCACCGTTGACGTTAACAAGAGGACCACCGGAGTTTCCAGGATTTATTGCAGCATCTGTTTGTATGAAGTCGTTATAAAAACTTACTTCCGGCATTAGTCTACCCTTTGCAGAAACTATACCAGCAGTAACCGTATTTGAATGTCCTAAAGGATTTCCTATGGCAACAGCCCATTCACCGACTTGAGTTTTAGAAGAGTCCCCAAGATAGGCGAACGGAAGATCATTCTTTACATCTATTTTTATGACGGCAACATCTGTTTCTTCATCGAATCCAATTAACTTTGCGCTGTACTCCTTGCCATCAAAAAGTTTTACACTAATTTTGTCTGCACCGTCTATTACGTGATTATTTGTTATTATGTATCCATCTTTGTTGATTATAAAGCCAGAACCCAAAGAGTTCGTTTTTTGTTCTCTAGGCGCTTCAAGTTCACGACCAAAGAACTGTTCAAACATACGGAACATATCATCCCTATATGCACCTTTTGGCATACCTTTGTATTTTATTATGTGAGAGGTAAACACGTTAACAACAGTTGGATTCAACTTTTTTGCGAGTTCAACAAAATCTGCTTTTGTAGACGATAATTCTGCGGATTTACTTGCGGTAACGGAAGGCTCTGTTTTCTTTTCGTGCCAAAGGTCTGCGTTAGAGTTACATGAAAATAAAAGAACTAAAGGCAAAACAAAAAAACTAAGAATTCTTTTCTCCATCTTTCTTTTCCCCCACTTTTTCTGTTTCAATACATTTTACATACATCATTTGAAGTTGATACAGCATTGAATCCAATGTGGTGTCTTCATCCTTGCTTAGGTTCCCTTTTGTTTTTTCTTTTAACATTTCTAAAAGACTTATCTGCTGTTTTGCGGAGATAAGGTTCTTTTCCACCTTCTTGGTAACAGGATTCGGACAAAGACCCATCGAACAGTATGCTGCAGATGCCAGCGACATAACGAACGTAGAAAAATCTATTTCCATTTTCTGATCCATAACCACCTCCCTTTTTTTAACTATATAAAAGTTCTTTTATCCTATCTTCCGTTTCTGGATGCGTTCTGAACATGGACAGCAAAGATTTTCCAGAAAGAGGGTTCATTATGAACATGTGTGCAGTTTCTTGACTTGCATTTTCCATCGTCAAACCACGACTAGAAAGGTTGTCTATTTTTCTTAAAGCATTAGCCAAAGGCATACCGCTACCTATTAATTGTTTAGATCCAGTGTCCGCCATATATTCTCTGGATCGTGATACTGCAGCTTGTATAAGTATCGCTGCTATAGGAGCAAAAATTATCATTAATATCGTCGTTATAAGTCCACCTCTATCATTACTTCCTTCTCCACGACCCATTCCAAATATCAATCCCCACTTTGCAATGGCGGTTATATGGATTATTGCAGAGGCGATCACTGCAACTAAAGTTTGTATTAAAGTGTCTCTGTTCTTAATGTGTGTCATTTCGTGGGCAATTACAGCCTCTATTTCTTCTGCACTAAGTACCTGTAAAAGACCAGAAGTTGCTGCTACGGCTGCTTTTTGAGGGCTCCTGCCAGTTGCAAAAGCATTAGGAGCATTGTCCGGAATTATATAGACCTTAGGCATCGGAAGGCACGCTTTTCTGGCTAACTTTTCAACTATTTCATATAGACCAGATGGATGCGCTCGCTGAATTTCTTCTGCTTTGTATATAGAAAGAACGATCTTATCAGAGAACCAAAGAGCCACGACGTTAAAGACGAGAGAAAAAACAAGCGCAATAACGATACCGCTTTGCCCTGCGATCGCTCCGCCGATAAATATTAACAACGCACTCATCAGACCAATTAAGAGGTAGGTCTTCATTATATTTTTCATCAAGGTTCTCCTTCGGCTGTAATATAGGTATTGCAAATACCAAAGTCAAGATGTTGGCCTTGCCGTTAACTTCAAACGCTGGTAAAACCAGATTAATGAGTAAATTAGAGTGGTTCGTGGTGATGAGCAAGCCTGGGCGCCAGGACGATATAACTATCCGCCTGAATGGTGCCGGTTACCCTGCGTTCAACCCTAAACTTAACCAGTATAGCAAAAAAAGAGGACAATATACAGTTCAGCCACTTTTCCCTTTATATATTTTTGTTAAGTTGAACATAGAAAAAGATTTTAAGACCATAAATTATACGCGTGGGGTTCTAAGGATACTCGGCATTGGCAAGGTTCCTCATCCAATAAGCGAAAATATTGTTTTGGCCTTGCAAGAACGTTGCAAAGAAGGCGATGTAATAGAAGCTAAATATTGTTTTGAAGACGAAATGAAAGTTGGTGACAAAGTCCAAATAACCAATGGCCCACTAGAAGGAATAGAAGCTGTGGTTTCCGGAACATATAACGACAAACAGAGAGTTGAAATATTATTTGAACTAATTAAGGTATCTGTGAATAAGAACAGTCTTAAGAAAACTTAAGACACACTTATATTGACTATTCCTGAGCTTATAGTATTTATTCTAACATGATCTGGATGTTTTTGTTTTATGGAGCCATGGCAGCAGTAGTATCCGCAATCCTGTTCTTCCCAATAAGCTACCTAGCCAAAAAGTTGAACTGGCTAGATATCCCTAATGATAGAAAAATTCACAAAAAACCAATTCCGCGCCTAGGCGGAATAATGATATTTGTGGCTTTTATAGCTATATATTACCTAGCTCAGGGTACAAATCAGATGTTGACCTTTGTTAGGCCAAAAACTTTTTCTGAGATTGGTTTTATTTTTTGCGGTTCTGCAGCATTTTTGCTCGGACTATTTGATGACCTAATTGGGTTAAAAGCATTACAAAAACTTACAATACAACTTGCAATAGGTTTTGGTGTTGCAATGTCTGGACTTGCTATCCACAGCGTTAATATTTTAGGTTATCCAATTGAGTTTGGAATGCTTTCATATTTGATCACAGCATTATGGGTAGTCGCATTGTTGAATGCGGTTAACCTTATAGATGGAATGGATGGGCTTGCCTCTGGAATAATGATGATAGCTCTTGGTTTTACTTTTGTTGTTTCGATAATTGAAGGCGCATATTTTGTTACGCTAATTTCCGGGATACTTTTTGGTGGGTTATTAGGTTTTTATATATTCAATTTCCCACCAGCAAAAATATTCATGGGAGATTCTGGTTCATACTTTATAGGCTGTATGTATGCAATGATAGCCATGATGGGAATGAAAAAAACATCGATGGCAATAATGATGGCAATCCCTTTTGTTCTATTACTGCTTCCTATTGCAGACATCACATACATAACTTTTAGAAGAATGAAAAAGAAAGAAAGCATCTTTAAGGCAGACAAGAACCACATACATCACCGACTATTGAACATCGGGCTTTCTGTGAGACAGATTATATCACTAACGTACTTGGTTTGTATTTCGTTCGGCCTAATAGGCACGTTGATAGCCCTTACCGGTGGCAAATACGGACTAATATTCTTCTTCTTGATAATTTGTCTGGTTATGGCGGGTTTCTGGGTAATCAGAATATTAGAAAAAAAATAACGGAGAATAAAAATGGATCCTATAAATCCCAGCAGCAACGATGAAATGGACATTATAGAGGTCTTAGGAATAGTGTTAAGGTGGAGAAAAGTCGTTATTAGTATAGTATTAGTAGCAACAGTCTCCACGGCCATTGTGCTGTCGATAAAAAACTGCTGTCAATTCAGCCCAAAATATTTTGGAGAAGTTAAACAGGATTCATTGTTCGTTTCAAATGCTTTTTTTGACAAGAATACGGACCAGGATAAATACAAAAAGTTCATAAAGGCGCTATTGTTTACTGCTAATGTAAATGTTCCTAAGTTTGAGATAAGAATATTTAAATCTGACGATAACAGCGACGATAATTCAACCGTATTTTATCTTTTTGAATCAGAAAAAGATAGAGACAACTTTATGTCCAGGTATAATATCTTTTTGAATGATCTGCATGAGTTACAGATGTCTAGAGACAATATAAGCGGTACACTAGTGGAAAATTGTAGAAAATTCTTTTCAACAACTCAGTTTGGATCACCCAAAGACCTGCATTTCTTCTTTAAAGATGCCAGCGATATAAAAAAATGCACTGAATACAACTATTATCACGATCTGATACAAGACCGCTTTGCTTATGCCTCTGAAGCCAATACTATAATTACAGAAACATACTTAGATTTTCTATCTCGTTTTATTAAAAATGATTTTGAATTAAGCAAAATGACCACTATTCAAAGTCGTGGAAATAAAACCAACGTTAAATTTAACATAAAGAAGATAGTAAAGTACTCAATCGTTACATTTTTATTTTCCTTAATGTCAGGAATAGTTTGTGCCTTCATCTTAGAATTCTGGTCTATCAACAAGAAAAGGATCCTCGAATATCTGAAATAAGACGCACCTTTTAAGACACTGTTGCTGTTCACTATTGCTGATATTGTGTACCTAACTTTAAAAGGATGAAAAAGAAAAAAAGCACTTTTAAGGTAGACAAGAACCACATACACACCACCGACTATTGAACATTGCCCTCCTTGCAAGTAGATAGCGTCACGGACGTATTGATAATTTGCCTAGTTATGGCAGTTTTTTGTATAATAGAGACATTAGAGGAAAGATAACTTTGTTAAATAATAATCTATGGTCTTTTCAAGACCACTTTCAAAATTTTCTTCGTGTTTCCACCCCAGATTCTTTTCAATCTTACCTGAGTCTATCGCGTAACGCCAGTCATGGCCTGCACGATCCTCTACAAAAGTAATTAAGTCTTTATATAATTTGCCGTCTTTTCGTGGAACTTTTTTATCTAATATTTCGCAAAGCTTTTGAACTATTATTATATTTGTTTGTTCATTATTTGAACCAACATTATACGTTTCTCCTGATTTACCTTTATGGTAAACAGCATCTATACCTTTGCAATGATCTAGCACATACAGCCAGTCTCTTGTATTTAGTCCTTTGCCATAAACAGGTATTGCTTTTAAATTAACCGCAGAACGAATTACTGTTGGAATTAATTTTTCAGTGTGTTGTTTTGGCCCATAATTATTTGAACAATTTGTAATGGAAGTCTCCATACCGAACGTGTGATGATAAGATCTTACTATAAAATCGCTGGATGCCTTTGAGGCACTATACGGAGAGTTGGGTGCATAAGGAGTGGTTTCTTTAAAGTAGCCTGTATCGCCAAGCGTGCCATAAACTTCATCAGTAGAAATATGGTGAAATCTGCAAGCTTCATATCCTTTTTTATAATTAAATGGTTTTTCCATCCAATGGTTTTTCGCATTATTAATCAAAACAAAAGTTCCTTTGATGTTAGTATCTATAAAAATTTCTGGTCCTTTTATTGAATTATCAACATGGGACTCTGCTGCAAAATGAATAACTCCCCTTATGTCAAAGTCCTTAAAAATTTGCTCTACAAGTTTGCTGTCACAAATGTCTCCTTTTACAAATTTATAACGAGGATGCGTTTCCACTTCCTTTAAATTATCAAGATCTCCGGCATAGGTTAGCTTATCCAAATTAACCACTATGTAATCCTGATGCTCCTGTATAAAATAAGGAATGAAATTGGATCCTATAAATCCAGCTCCACCTGTTACTAAAATGTGTTTCATAAACTACCTCTCATATGGTTAATACATTCGGCCAAAGATTCCTGCCATTGCGAAATATTAATATTAAAATAATTTTTTATTTTCGTTTTATCCATAACACTGTACTTGGGCCTTTTGGCTGGAGTCGGATAATCTTTTGTAGGTATAGGTACTGCCTTGCATTTGAGATCACTTAATTCAATTATTTTAGCCGCAAAATCGAACCAGCTTGCAACACCGTTGTTAGAATAGTGGAATAATTCTTTAGTTCCTTTTTTAATTTTGGGAATTATATCAAGAACAACTTTTGCAAGGTCTCTGGCATAAGTAGGCGACCCCAATTGATCCGCAACTATTTTTATTTCTGATTTTTCACGACCAAGTCTTAATATGGTTTTAACAAAGTTGCTTCCAAATTCAGAATATAACCAAGAAGTTCTTATAATAGCAAACGTGGGTGCCTTTTTTATAATTTCCTGCTCACCTTCCAATTTCGTTTTGCCGTAAACAGACAGCGGATTGGTCAAATCTGTTTCTATATATGGACTGTTTTTGTTACCATCAAAAACAAAGTCAGTGGATATGTGAATCAAAGGGATATTAAAATCGCTACACACAACCGCTAAATTTAATGGACCAATTTTATTAATAAGCTCTGCTTTTTGTGGCTCACTTTCTGCTTTATCTACAGCTGTATATGCCGCACAATTCACAATAAAATTTATTTTATTAAGACCCACATAGGTATTCAGCAAGTTCTGTTCCGTAATATCCAAGTCTTCTGCATCTGTAAAAAAGAAATTGTCCATTAAACCTGCACTAAGTTTTTGTATTTCTTTTCCGAGTTGACCTGCAGAACCAGTAACCAAAATGTTCATTTTTAAAAATTGTTCCTTGCTTCTTTTAAGAAGGGGTTTTTTAGATCTTTATCTGAAAGCACAATATCCTTATCTGATATTTTCCAGTCTATATTGAGCTCTGGATCATCAAATCTTATTCCACCCTCTGACTCTTTATTATAAAAGCCATCGCACTTATATGAAATAATAGTATTATCTTCCAGAATTACGAGCCCATGAGCAAATCCTTTAGGAATGAGAATTTGTTTAAAATTATCTGCTGTAAGTTCTACTCCTACCCATTTTTTATAAGTGGGAGATTTTTTTCTTATGTCTACAGCTACATCCCATATTTTACCTCTTAAAACCCGTACCAGCTTCGTTTGTGCATAAGGTTCCATTTGATAATGAAGACCTCTTAGCACTCCATAACAAGATAGAGACTGATTATCTTGAACAAAGGTATAATTTAAACCATTGTCCAAAAAGCTTTTTTGATTGTAACTTTCAAAAAAATAGCCCCTATCATCTGGAAAAACTTTAGGTTCGTATATTAAGACACCATCCAATCCTGTTTTTATAAACCCCATTATATTTTCTCGTACTCCGCAACTTTAAGAAGATACTTCCCGTAGTTATTGTTTTTCATTGAATCTGCTATCACTAGAAGTTGTTGCTTATTTATGAAACCCTTGCCGTATGCAATTTCTTCTAAACAGGCAATTTTAAGTCCCTGTCGATGTTCTATCGTAGCAATAAAATTAGATGCATCAAGTAAACTGTCATGAGTTCCTGTGTCAAGCCACGCAGTTCCTCTACCCATACTCACAACTTTCAATTCATCTTTTTTTAAATATTCCTTATTTACATCTGTTATTTCTAATTCGCCTCTTTTTGAAGGTTTTAAATTTTTGGATATTTCTACAACTTTATTGTCGTAAAAATAGAGCCCAGTAACTGCATAATTTGACTTTGGTTGCTTTGGTTTTTCTTCTATACTTAAGGCTTTACCGTTCTTATCAAACTCAACAACACCATAGCGCTCTGGATCCTCTACATAATAAGCAAACACTACTGAACCATTATTAAGTTCTGCAGCCTGCTCTAGCATTCCACTTAGTCCGTAGCTATAAAAGATATTATCTCCAAGAACTAAACAAACATTATCTTTTCCAATAAATTTTTCGCCAATTATAAAAGATTGCGCAATACCTTCTGGTTTTTCTTGAATGGCATATTCAAACTTAACACCTAGTTGATTTCCATCACCCAAAAGTTCTTCATAAAGTTTTATATCCCTCGGTGTAGAAATTATAAGTATCTCTTTTATGCCGGATAGCATCAATACTGATATTGGATAATAAATCATCGGCTTGTCATAAACAGGTAATATCTGTTTGGATATCGCTCCAGTTGCAGGATAAAGTCTTGTTCCACTTCCACCAGCCAACACTATTCCTTTCATAAATGCTCCTTGATTTTTTGAATCGTTAATTTATTTGTTTTATTACGTTCCCTATCAAAAAACCAGCCCCATTTATTAAAATATTTTATTGCCGAAACCAAGTGAGAAAAGAGTAATTTTATATTATTGTACGACCCCTTTTCATACCCATGGTATATTTCAACTTCAGGAAAATATACGTTTTTATACTTCGAATGAATTCTTCTGCACAAGTCTGCATCTTCCATATACATAAAGAATCGTTCATCAAAACCCCCAAGTTCTTTTAATACAGAAGTTCGAACAAACATAAAACAACCGGATAAAACAGGGGCTTCAAACGTTGTATTGTAATCAGCAACTCTTAATTCATAGTAATTATTTAATTTATTATGAATGCTTTTTATGGGAACAAATCTTCTGATCAGCAATCCAAAGGGTGTTGGGAGCAACTTGCAAAGATATTGAGTAGATCCATGATTATACAAAACCTTTGGCATTATTAAACCAACGTCACTATTTCTTTCCATATATTCATATAGCTTAACTAATATGGTCGAACTAAAATAAACATCTGGGTTCAAGACCAAGTGATACTTTGAAGAATTAAGGATCTTGTTGATAGCGACATTATTAGCTGCACCAAACCCAACATTTGCATTATTAAATACATATTCTATTCTTTCATCTTCAAACCAGCTCCGTATTTTATCGTTTGGAGAATTATCTATTATATAAAGCTTCACATCTAAGTTCGTATTAAGAAAACTTGAAATAGCCCTTTCAAGCATTTCCTTAGACGTCTTGTAGCAAACAATAGATGCTGTCAATTTTTTCATTTTACAGAAATCTCCTTCTTTTTATCCAATATTATTTCAAAAAGCTCCCCCCAGTTGGCAGCAAAAGGAAGTTTAATTTTTTTTTGCTTAACCTCATCTAATTTACAAGCGCCAGTAACTAATCCTTCCATTATCATACCTAATTCTTTTGCTGACTCAGGATTGAAAAATTTAACTTTATCATAATTACCTATTGTTTCGTGTGCATAAGGCAGATCAGAGAGTATCATCGGTTTGTTGAACTGTTTGAACTCGGTTATAGGTAGACCCCATGTTTCTAACTTAGAAGGAAAGATCAAACAATCTGTACTGTTATATAACCTAAAAACGCAATCCCTTGTTTGACGTCCAATAAACTCTATAGACATAAGCTCCTTGTATTTTCTAACGATGGAAGAAGCGTATCTATTTTCAGTGCCATCTATGGTAAGAACAACTTTAAAGTTCTTAACATTTTTGGCATTAAGCAATTTAACCGCTTCACAAATAACTTCAAAATTCTTGAAACATCTTGCATATGAAGGATAAAAAAATTGATAAATACCACCTTCAGGTGCCTTTATATTACCGCTAAAAAGTGCTTTATTCGATTTAACTACAGGATGAGCCACTATTACGT
>Ga0118677_10003648_pt1 | contig 28902 bp, 25 predicted proteins | sample AliMusrvi5mmetaG_FD_86154 | JGI IMG/M metagenome (GOLD analysis project Ga0118677, IMG submission 86154) | reverse complement strand
TACTACAACACCGTGAAACCGCATAAAGGCATTGAAAACATGACACCTCTGGAAAAACTGATACAATACTTCTATCCAGAGAATCTATGAGAAACTGTAAACAACGCTCTAGAATCTAACAGGTAATATTTAGTAGAAATCGGGTTCGCGACGGAGTTGTTTGGGGAAAACGGATGCTGATATTTGACAGATTCCCGGACTATGGTATATTCGAACCGCTGGGTAAGGACCTTGTACAAGGTCCCTTTCCGGTCTTGCGGTATCGTAGCACCTTTATATAACCATCGTCGGTTTCAATGAAATCCGACGAGCATCAGGAGTGGTATGAAGAAAGCAATAAGGAATACGTTCAGCGTGGCTATTCTCGTCATGCTCGTTGTTGTGTTCGGCCTTCAGGCACGAACCGCATTCGCGTCGGAAAACGGATTGTCTGGCTCGGCAGGCGTGGGCTATGGACACAATGCGTCCGATTCGTGGCTTGGATGGTCAAAAGTGGACGGCTCATTGGGAACCGCTTTTGCAACCGTAAAGTATGAGGGGGCGTATGCGAGCCTCCAATACGTCGGTGCGAATCACGATGCTCATGAAACCATCGGAACGGTCGGATATGCTCGCGGTCTCGGGTATGGCTTCAAGGGAGACTTAAGCTATACTTATGATACTTCGAATGGCATCTTCGGTACGACGCACCGGTTGGCAGCCGTCCTGGATGGACCGTCATTCTACGGGGTGACGCCGTTCATCGGCGCCGGAAGATGGTTCTCAAACAATGACAGCGTCCTTCCGGACCTGTGGGTGACCAAAGCCGGTTTGAAAGCGTCAGTCGATGCCGCCGGACAGCCGATAAACCTTTCCGCACATGTGGCAGGGTTTTACCCCATCAATAGCGATGTGGAAAATCGTGCGTTCGCATCGGCGATTTTCAGTGCCGACGTTCCAGTCGAGGTGGTCAAGAACGTGTTCGTGACCCCGTATGCGACCTGGGCCGTGCCAAGTCATTACTTTGCGAATGTCGTACAGCCTCGGTTCGCGTGGGGTGTGAACGCGTCAGTGAAGTTCTGATAAACCTAAAAAAGAAAAAACAGGAGTGTATAATCCTCCTGTTTTTATTTTTTCCAAAAGCCGATTTTTGTCCTCGTTTCTCGACGTGGTTCCTTGTTTTTTTGTTGTTTGGATCTCAGTTCCCGTCGGAGAGCAGCTGTTTGATGAGTTTGCGGAGCGATATGGACGCGACGCCGATGACCCTGTCCGCACCGCCGTAATAGATGATGAGCCTGCTTGTCCGGATGATCGCCCCGCAGGGGAAGACCACGTTCGGAACGACACCTTCCTTCTCGTACGGTTCCCGCGGTTCGAAGATCGGATGCCGGGACCGGCCGATGACCCGATTCGGATGTTCGAGGTCGAGGAGGAACGCCCCGATACGGTAGGAATGATCGTATTCGGAGACGCCGTGATAGAGCACGAGCCAGCCTTCCTTTGTGCGGAGCGGGATGGAATTGATGCCGATCTTGGCACTGTCCCACATGCCCCGGCGCGGGAAAAGGAACGGGTTGTGCGTCAGTGTCGCGTGCGGACCGTCGAAGTCGAGGTTGTCGAGGAAGTTGATATCGATGGACGGCTGTATCCGGTGCAAGACGACGAACTTCCCACCGATCTTCTCGGGAAAGAGGCAGGCATCTTTGTCGTCGATGCCACCTGGGGAGACGAGCTTCGGAAATGTGAACCGGTCGAACCGTTTGGCGAGGAAATCCTTCACGCGGATCGAGGCATAGGCGACGCGTGGCGGACCTTCGGCGTCGACGGCGGTGTAGAGCATGTGATAGATGTCGTCTATTTTCGTGATCCGAGGATCCTCCAGTCCGGAATTCCCCGGATGTTTTTTCTGTTCGAAGTCCGCGCGCGGTATGTACGCCGGGTCCGGGAGTCGTTTCGAGATATGATACCCGTCCGAGCTCTCGGCATAGCCGAAGACGGACGTGTCGTCGTCCGAGGACGCGCGGTAGAAAATGCGCACCTTGCCACGTTCGAAGACCGCGGCGGGATTGAATACGGCCTTGGATTCCCATGAATGTTCGGGGACGGGCGACATGACCGGATTTTCCGCGAAGCGTTCGAATGTCGGATACCGATCCGGCTCGGCGGTCAGTTCGTCGAGGATCCACGTCAGGTTCCCTTTCGCGAAGCAGGTCGTCGTGTCTGCGGCACCGTAGAAGAGGGTGACGGCATTTCCCTTCACGATGGCACCGGAGGGGAAGACGATGTCCCTGACCTTCCCGTATTCTTCGTACTCTTCCTCGGGAATCAGGAGCGGTGTCCGGGAACGCCCTACGATTTTCCGGGGGTCGTCGAGTGCGAGCAGGAAAGCCTCGATGCCGAAGACGGGGTGATCGGTCCCGTACTTCTGGATATGCGAATAGAAGACGAGCCAGCCACGCTTGGTTTTCACCGGCGGGGCGCCTATCTCGACATGGTCGTCGTCTTGCCGTTTCAGGGAAAGGGTATGCGAATCGAGCTCCTCGTACCATTTCGACCAGCGCTCCCTGTTCCACAGGTCTTCCTCCCGGTCGAACGAAGCCAGTCCGATCTTCGCGGTCTTCTGGTCGGTATCGGCGGTCAGAAGGGCCCAGAGTTTCCCATCAATCCGCTCGGGAAACATCGTCATCGCCTTCGCATTGAACGGGGTGACGAGGTGTTTCTCGGAGACCTTTTTCAGTCCCTTCGAGATGGCGACGCCGACCTTGATATTGTCCGGTCCGAACGGGAAACCGCCGAGTGCGGTGTAGAACGTATAGTATTTCCCGCCGAACTTCGTGACGCGCGGATCCTCGCAACCGTATCGTTCCCACGGCTCTTCGGGAACGATGAACCGGGCATGTTTTCTGAAATGGACCCCGTCGGAGCTTTCCGCGCGACCGATGGAGGATATGGAGACCCACGGCCCGTCGTCGTGCAGCATCGGAAGGGACTGTGCACGATAGATGAGGGTGGTTTTCGCGCCGGATCGGACGGGGCACCCGTTGAAGGCGCCGTCCGCTTCCCAAGGCAGGTCGTTTTGCGGTACGAGGACGGGATTCTCGAAAGATCGTTCGAAGAGTGGCATAGGTTGGAATTTGTATTAGGCGCTGAGAGATATCTTCGTGAGCTTGGGCGGTTTCGCCTTGCGGATCGCCGAGACGAACCGGTCGAGGTCGGCGGTCGCCACGGCGAGCGACCGGTCGGACGCGCCGTAGTAGACGAAGAGCGTCCTGTCTTTGATGACTGTGCCACAGACATAGACGACGCCCTGTTTGTGACCGTGGTTCTCGTAGGCGGCTTCCGGCTCGAGGATCGGGTCGGGGGATCGGGCGATGACGGTCTCGGGATGCGTAAGGTCGAGCAACATCGCACCGACTTTGTAACGGTCCGGGTCACGGGAGTCCATTGCGTGGTACAGTACGAGCCAGCCCGCGTCCGTACGGATCGGCGGCGCACCTACGCCACGGACGATATTGTCCCATCGGTCGGCGTCCTCCGGCTTCGGTCGGGGTGGCGTACTGTCGATGACGAGGGACGGGTCGTCGAGCGAGTCGAGGTATTCGATCCGGATGGACGGGGAGATATTGTGCATGACGGCGAATTTTCCGCCTATCTTTTCCGGGAAGATGACCCAGTTCTTCTGGATCTGGTTCGGGCGTGAGATGAGTCGCGGTACGCTCCAGTTCCAACGCTTCCCGAAATCGCGGACCGGAATCGACGTGAGTGCGACGCCCGGCGGGCACGATCCGTTGAAGGCGACATAGGTCATGTAGATCCGGTTGCCGACCTTGGTGATTCGCGGATCCTCGCATCCTCCCCAGCCGCCACCCGAGACATACGGGAACGTGAGTTTCGGTACGCCTTTCTTCCGCACGTCGAACGGGTTGGACGGGACGAAGACCGGTTCTGGGGAACGCCCGGCGATATGGACGCCATCGTCCGTCGTGGCATGGCCGAGGACCGAGATACCGTCGTGACCCTGCGCCCGATACAGTAGATGGATGCGATCGTCGAGATTGATCGCGGCCGCGTTGAAAGCCGAGAAGGCTTCCCAGTGACTGCCGTTTTTCGGTTCGAGGATGGGATTTTCCGTATGTCGGCAGAGCCGATGGGAAACGGAGATGGAAATTTTTTGCGATTCCGGAACCGGCACCGGCTTCTTCGTCGTTTTCCGTTTCGCGATTTTCAATGACGGGGGAATCGCGTACGTTTCCCAGAGACGGGACATGGGGAACGTCTCGATGTCTCCGTCCTCGCGCTGGAAATACGCGTAGTAGTATTTTCCGATGTTCGCTCCGCCGAGTACCGACACTCTGGTACCGAGCCATTCGGCAGGCGCCGTCCAGATCGGCGAGGCGCTCCGCCACAAGAGGAGTTCCGGCCGTTTCGCGTCGAAGAGCGCGGCACCGATGGTCAGGTTGCCTTCGCGGTTCCTCGCGGTATAGACGAGCACGATGCCGTACGGCGTCTTGGCGGCGGAGAGTGGCGTCAGTGCGGACACGTCGAAGAAGCGGGGCCGGGCCTCGAGCACCACGCCACGGGCATTCCATTCCTTCAGCTTCGGGTCCGTGAGGGAAAGCGCGATGAACTTCCGACCGGAGACAGAAAAGACCGCGACCGCATGACGTTCGTCGGAATCCGTTTCGACCAGTACCGTCGGATGGCCGAAGCCGTGTCGTTTCGTGGCTGTGACCCACTCTGTTCCGGAGTCGGAAAGAAGGACCTCAAGGGCTTCCCCGTCCTGGTCGAAGTAGGAGAGAAAAAATTTTCCGCCGATCCGACCACCACGGAACGACGTCGCGTTGCCGAACGGTTTTCCGTGCCGTCCGATCCGGGAGAAGTCCCCGGAGACGCCCTTTTGTGAGAACTTCGTCCCGTCGCGACTCACGGAAATCAATAACCGCGTCGCGTCGCTTTCGGACGGGCGATGAAAAAGCAGGGCCTCCCTGCCGCCGTCAAGTAAGAAAAAACCGGAATGACGCTTCGTTTCACGCATACCTTCGTGTCTGTGTTTCCATCCATATCATACCATACGATACGGAAAAAAAATATACATTTCGTTTTTTTCGGATGAAAGATGCCTCGTCGGGTCATCGGCTTGACCGCGCTGATCCGGCCTGGTATCCTCGTCGGGCGAGGTTCATTACCAGGAAATCAGGTCAATCTGTTCCAAGGAGGGTGATATGGGTAGAGTGTTCACGTTCGAGTCGGTACGCCTGAAAAGGATGCCGACGCTTGAGGCCTTCGGTCACGTCGTCGATGCGGTGCCGAGTGGAAGGATCGGACGCCTTTCTCGGGGGAGTCGTGCTCGGATCCGTGCCGAGAGGCGATCATTCATTTCGGAGCGATCTGGACGTATTCGTCCTCTATGCCGGGATCGCGAGGGAGGAAGCGGTCGAGACGATGCAGAGGCTCGCCTCGTTCGCGAGACAGCATCATGTGCCGCTGTCACTCATCCCGCTTGACGATGCCCGCGCGAGGAGTCCGGAGACGCACTGTCTCGAGTCATTGTTCGTCGAGCATCTGAGAACGTGTTCGGGCCGGGCCGGGGTCATCAAGAAGGATCCGTTCGGGTGGCTCGTCGGATACGGGGAAGACCGTTTCGTTCCGGAGACGATGGCGTATCTGCTTCACAAGATCGAAAAATTCGAGAAGGGGGAATGTACGGCTCCCGCGATGTCGGAAGAATCGTATTGCGACCTGCTGAGCGATGTACTCTCGTTTCCCGCTTCTGTCGTGCGAAAGGTCATCCGCTGTCACGGCATCTTGTTTTCGGACGGTGACTCCAAGCGCGAGGTCGTCCGGCTCTATCGGAAACACGACGGGTTCACGGAAGACGGAGAGCCGCTCCGACTGTTCAATCGGCTGTTGTCCGAGGAGCGGCGCTATCACGGGATACTGCTTGATGTTATAGAAGGAAGAAAAGCAGGCATGAGTCGCAGGGAGTATGACGTAGTTCTTCGGAACATCGAAGCGGTCATCCCGACCGCGGTCGAATTTGGGAGAGCGAATTTTAATCTTCTGCTGGAAGCAACGCTTTTATGTCAGTCGTAGGTATCGGGAAAATGTGTGGGGAATCGGCCTGTCGATTTCCCCATTTTTATTTCCCTTTGATGCCTGTTCCAGTGCTTTTTTGAATGAAAATCGTTCGTTCGATGCCTGATTTTTCTCTTTCCAGAAACGAGGGTGTATGCTATGATTGCCTGTCGATCGATGACAGTATCCGAATCTATGTCCGTGTTTTCGCTCACATCGCCGTATCAGCCCGCGGGGGATCAGCCCAAGGCCATCGAGGATCTGGTTTCGGGCTTGCAGGAAGGAATTGCGCGGCAGACGCTTTTGGGAGTGACCGGGTCCGGCAAGACCTTCACCGTGGCGAATGTCATACAAGCATTCGATAAGCCGACGTTGGTCATCGCGCACAACAAGACGCTTGCCGCGCAGCTTGCCCAGGAATACCAGACGTTCTTTCCGGACAATGCGGTTCATTATTTCGTCTCCTACTACGACTACTATCAGCCGGAGGCGTATCTGCCGATCACCGATACTTATATCGAGAAGGACGCGCAAATCAACGCGGAGATCGACCGCTTACGCCACGCGTCCACGCAGTCGCTTCTCACGCGTCGCGACGTGATCATCGTCGCGTCGGTCTCGGCCATCTACGGACTCGGCAGTCCCGAGGAGTACATGAAGAACCACCTCCTGCTGACGGTGGGTGAGACCTGCTCCCGGCCGGAGCTGTTGCGAAAACTCATATCCATTTATTTCACGCGCACGAACGCGGACCTGTTGCCGGGGACGTTCCGCGCGCTCGGCAACCGGATCGAGATCATGCCGGTGTCCGAGAAGACCGTGTATATGGTGGAGCTTGCCGGGAGCGGCATTTTCGAGATCACGAAAATCGACCCGGTCACGCAGCGGATACAGGGGTCACCGAAATCGGTCTATCTTTTCCCCACGAAGCACTTTGTGGCCGACAAGAATGAACAGGATCGCGCGATCGGAAATATCCGTGCGGAGCTCGCGACGCAGCTCGCAGCGTTCGAGAAGGCTGGCAAGCTTCTTGAGGCCGAACGGCTTAAACGAAGGACGAATTATGACCTCGCGATGATGGCCGAGATCGGCTACTGCAACGGCATCGAGAATTATTCGAGGCAGCTCTCGTTTCGGCCGGCGGGGGCCCCGCCCGAGACGCTCCTTGATTATTTCCCGCATCTTCCGGACGGGACGTCGGACTTTCTGACGATCATCGACGAATCACATGTCACCTTGCCACAGATCCGCGGCATGTATGCGGGCGACCAGGCGCGCAAGAAAAACCTCGTCGAATTCGGGTTCCGATTACCCTCCGCGCTCGACAATCGACCGCTCCGCTACGAGGAATTCGACGAACGGGTGGGCGCGGTCGTGTATACGTCGGCGACGCCGGGGGAATACGAGCGCGAATTGAGCGGACGGATCGTCGAACAGGTCATCCGGCCGACGGGTCTCATCGATCCGGAGATTTCGGTGCGTCCCATCCGTGAGGAGGGTATCTATCCCGGGCAGATCGGTGACTTTATCCGCGAGACGGAACTTGAAGTCGGTCGTGGAGGCAGGGTACTTGCGACCACGCTCACGAAAAAGATGGCCGAGGATCTTTCACAATACCTGAAAGAGAAGGGGATTCGGGCCGAGTACCTGCATAGCGACATCAAGACCATCGACCGCATCAAGATCCTGACGCGGTTCCGCAAGGGAGAGTTCGACTGCCTCGTCGGGGTGAACCTGTTGCGAGAGGGGCTCGACTTGCCCGAGGTCTCGTTTATCGGCATCCTCGATGCGGACAAGGAAGGGTTCCTGCGTTCCGAAACCTCGCTCATTCAGATTATCGGCCGGGCCGCGCGCAACGTGGCGGGTCGCGTCACCCTCTATGCCGATTCGTTGACGGGCTCGATGCGGTACGCGATAGACGAGACGAATCGGCGGCGAGCAATACAGGTTGCCTACAACGGGAAGCATGGCATCACGCCCGAGACGATCCTGAAGACCATCCACGATATCACCGAGGACCTTGAGAGCGAGCACGACAAGGCGGTCCGGTCGGTCCTCGCGATCGACGAGGTCGGCTTCGACAAAGATCCACGAAAGACCATCCGTCGCAAGGAAAAAGAAATGAAAGAGGCGGTGAAGATCCTCGACTTCGAGACCGCCGCGATCCTGCGCGACGAGATCCGGGCGCTCGAGGCGAGGGGAACGAAAAATGCAAAATGAAAAGTGTATATTCCTTTCAATACCACATTACGCGTTGTCATCGCGAGCCAAGTCCTCGAAGGCGTGGCGACCCAGCATGCGCGGGGCAGGCAGATCGCGGACTCCCTTGCACCCACCTGAATCGCTACGCCAGCCTGACGGCAGTCATGGCGGCGGGCGAAGCGTTGCGGGCAGGAAGACAGACAACATAAAACACGTAATCAGCTTCTGTGCGTAGTATATACAAGCCGAAAAAAAAGAACATATTGATCCGATAAAAAGTGCGGAAACGGGGAATATGTTGTATACTGATGTGGATACGGATACGTAACACCAATAGAATATGGAGAAACGGCAACAATGGACGGTTGTGGCGGTAGCGGTTCTGATATCGGTCGCGCTCGGGGCAATCGTCTATCGGCAGTTCTTGACCGTGCCTGCCCTGGTCCCGTCCGAAGGGAGTCCTGTCGGAACGGAATTAAAACGGGTTTCGGAAACCCCAGCAACTCCGGCGGCGGCGAATATCGATCCGGTTCCGGCGGGGAAGGCTTCTCCAGACGAAGTTGCGAAGGGTATCGCGGCCGATCTTTCGACCGAGGAGAGCACCGCGACGAACGCCGAGACCACGACCGAGAAAGGGACCGCGACGAACAGCGCCGCCGCGCTTAATGATTATGGAAATGCATATGATGACAGCAAACTCTAAGTCAGTTCTTTTCCTGGTCACCCTTGTCGCGGTTGGGATTTTCGTTTCATCCGTATCGGTCGACGCGCTCGGTGGATCGGCAATCCATCCCTTGGCCCTGAAACGTGGGCTCGGAGCCGCTAATCAGGGAACGGAGCAGGGAACGGGATTGTCAGGGTCGGATGGACAAACGAAAGTCCGAGGCCAGTTCTGCAATCGGTTCACCGAAACGGCCGATTCCATTTCCGGGAAACTGTCGGGCGTACGGACCAAGATCGATGGACGGGGAATGGACAAGGCGGGCGCCATCGACGGGAATCGCGCTTCTCGGGATGCGAATCTGAAGATGATCCGTTCGGGACAGGATACCCGTCGTGCGGAATGGTATGCCAAACTCGACGAGACAGCCACAACCGATGCACAGAAGGTTGCTGTGGCGGAATTCGAGAAGACGGTCGATGTGGCGGTTCTGGCAAGGCGCTCCGCAGTCGATGCTGCCATAACGGCGTTCCGGTCGGGGGTGGACGGACTTGTTTCCGGAAAGAAAACGTCTGTGACATCGGCGGCGGATGATTTTCAGTCGGCAGTCGACGCAGCCATAGCCACGGCGAAGTCGGACTGCTCGTCCGGCAAAGACCCAGAAACGGTCCGAAACACGTTCCGCGCGGCATTGAAGGCGGCCAAGGATAAGCTTACGCTCGCTCGGAAGTCGGTGGAAGGAATCGGATCGCAGGTCGACGCGCTCGCAAAGGTCAGGAACGTGGCGACGCAGACCGCGATGGGAACGTTCGACACGGCCCTTAAGGCCGCGACGGAAAAACTCAAGGTCGCCTTTCCGAAGGGTGAATGAGTCTGATATGAATATGGAAACATCATCATCCTTTCTTGACCGTGAGCGATTTATCATTTCGGCCGACGACTACGGTATCCGTGACGCATCCGCGGATATTCTTCCACTCGCGCAATCCGGGAAGCTTGATCGTGTGGCGGTGATGGTAGACCGGGTCACGCAAACCGATGCCGCCGCGCTCGCGAAGACCGGTGTCGCCATCGACATCCACCTTGAACTCACCCGACTCGTCGGAACCGGCGAGAAGACCGAGGATAGCGTGCTGAATCGCGGATTCAGCTTCCTGATGCGGTTCCTTTCCGGACACTTGTCTTCCCGTGCGGTCGGAGGGGAATGGGATCGGCAACTGGAGCGGTTCGAGGAACTTTTCGGAAGGAAGCCGGACGGGTGGAACGTCCATGAACACTATCACTATTTCCCGATATTCTTTCGCGTACTGGCCGGATTCGTTGAGCGGCACGGGGATGGATTTATGCGGTTTGGCCGGAAGGGGATCTATTCCGGACGACAAGCGACGCCGACATCCCTGATCCTTTCCATTCTCCGGTATTTCTGCCTGCCGGCATTCGTGCGACATCCCGCGCCGACGTCCGACTATATGGCGAGCTTCGACTGGTTTACCGGTCGTGAGGCGGAGCTTTTTGAGGGCGGACGGCGGGGTACCGTCGAGCTGGTCTTTCATCCCGAGCGGCCCGAGGAACGGGCGTGGATCGAGGCGCATGTGGGAGTCAAAAAGCCTCAAGAAATCAGATAACGGATTATCAGTCATCGGTAACCAGTAACCAGTAAAGCGTATCTCTTTGTGAATGTTGCCATCCTCCTCTATCCATGGTACCATGTCCCGATGACAAAGAAGAAAACAGCGGCCGATAAGGTTGCAAACAAGCGGATGAAGAAGGCGATGAAACCGGAAATGAAGCCGGTGATTTTGGGTGTCACAAAAAAAACAAGACAGTCTGAAGTTGAGTTCTCCCACCCCTCAGTCCCGAGTACGGGACAGCTCCCCTCAGGCGGGGGAGCAGGAGACAGGGGAAAGGGAGCTGGTAAATTGAATATTGAACATACGAGACCGGAGGCGGGGAAGCCGAGCGAGTGGATCGCCGTGTCGGGTGCACGGACGCACAACCTCAAGAACATTTCCGTCTCGATGCCACGCAATCGGATGATCGCGTTTACCGGGCTTTCGGGTTCCGGCAAGTCATCGCTCGCGTTTGATACGATTTTCGCCGAGGGGCAACGACGGTACGTGGAGAGCCTGTCGGCCTATGCGCGGCAGTTTTTGAATACCATGCAGAAGCCGGACGTGGACGAGATCACGGGGCTCTCGCCGGCTATCTCGATCGATCAGAAATCAGCCGGGCGCAATCCGCGATCGACGGTCGCGACCATCACCGAGATCTACGATTACCTGCGCGTGCTCTTCGCCAGGCTCGGCCGACCGCGATGTCTGGCCTGCGGGCGTGAGATTGTAAAGCTCGCACCGGACGAGATTCTGGGACTTGTCGGCGAGATGGCCAAGGCTGAAATCGCCGGTAAGAAAATGCTGACCAAAAGCGATACGATTCTTCTCTCCGCGCCGGTCGTGCATGGGCGCAAGGGGGAATACTACCAGCTCCTCTATGACGCGCTCGGCAAGGGATTCGCCGAGGCGGTGATCGACGGGAAACGTCACAGCCTGCGCGAGCAGATCGTGATGGCTAAAAACAAGAAACACGATATTAGTCTGGTCGTGGACGAGATCCCGCTTCGCGAATTCGAGCAGTATCCGCAGTCGTCCGAGGAACGGTTGCGCGAGGCGGTGGACCGTGCGCTCGAGGAGGCCGAAGGTGTGATCGGTATCACGATCGGAGGCAAAGACCGGGTGCTCTCGTCGAAGTATTCCTGCCCATACGATGGTTTCTCGTATCCGGAAATCGAACCGCGACTCTTCTCCTTCAATTCCCCGTACGGTGCGTGCCCGGCCTGCAATGGGCTTGGCACCAAGCACTTCTTCGGCAATGAGCCGTGCGAGGTGTGTCATGGAACGAGGCTTCGCGAGGAAGCGCTCTACGTATATGTGGGCGGGAAGAACATCGTCGAATTGACGGGCATGACGATCGCCGATGCGAAGACGTTCTTCGATGGCATCACGCTCACCGAACGCGAGCGACAGATCGCAGCGGTCGTATTCCGCGAGATCGGCAACCGGCTCGAATTCCTGCTCGACGTGGGTCTCGAATATCTGACGCTCGACCGGCGGGCAAACACGCTTTCCGGTGGCGAGGCCCAGCGTATCCGGCTCGCGTCCCAGCTCGGGAGCCGTCTGGTCGGCGCGCTCTACGTGCTCGACGAGCCGACGATCGGGTTGCACAGCCGAGACAATGATCGGCTCATCCGGACATTGCAGAGCCTGCGCGACCTTGGCAATACCATCATCGTCGTCGAACATGACGAGGACACGATTTTCGCGTCGGACTACCTCGTGGATCTCGGGCCCAAGGCCGGTGTCCATGGTGGTGAGGTCGTCGTATCCGGTTGGATCGATGAGTTACTCCTGGCGGAAAAGAACGTTTCTGATTCACTTACGCTTTCGTATCTTCGCGACGAGGAACGGATCGAGATTCCGAAAGTCCGTCGCTCCCGCGACAAGGGGACGCTTCGCGTCCGCGGTGGGAATATTTTCAATATAAAAAATCTCTCCATCGATGTCCCGCTCGGCCGGTTCATCGCGATCACCGGCGTGTCGGGCTCGGGGAAATCATCGTTCCTCTATGAGATCCTGTGGACGAATCTGCAGAAGCGGTTTGACCGGCGGTACCGTTCGAACAAAGTGGTGAACTGCGATTCATTTTTGGGTACGGAATATCTTTCGCGTGCCGTCCTCATAGACCAGAGTCCCATCGGCCGGACGCCGCGCTCGAACCCGGCGACCTATACCGGCGCGTGGACGCATGTCCGCGACCTGTTCGCCTCGACCGAAGAAGCACGCGTCCGCGGATGGAAGGCAGGCCGTTTCTCGTTCAACCGCCCCGGTGGACGGTGCGAGACGTGCGAGGGGAACGGATTCATCGCCGTCGAGATGCACTTTCTGCCGACGGTGTACGTGCCGTGCGACGTGTGCAATGGCAAGCGTTTTACCAAAGAGACGCTCGAGATCGAATACAGACATAAGCATATCGCGGACGTGCTTGCGATGACGATCGAAGAGGCACATGTCTTCTTCAAGGATATCCCGGCGATCGCCGATCGGTTGCGCACGCTCGAAGAGGTCGGCCTCGGCTATCTGCAGCTCGGCCAGGCAGCCACGACCCTCTCGGGCGGCGAGGCGCAACGTGTGAAGATCGCGAGCGAACTTTATCGCCCGCACCTCGAACGCACGATGTATCTTCTCGATGAACCGACCATCGGCCTGCACTACGAGGACGTGAAAAAACTCCTGGAAATATTGAACCGGCTCGTGGACAAGGGACACTCGGTCCTGGTCATCGAACACAATATGGATTTCGTGAAATCGGCCGATTGGATCATCGACATCGGACCCGAAGGTGGCGTCGGTGGTGGCAAAATCGTCGCCTCCGGCACGCCCGAAGACGTCGCTAAAACGCCGGGATCATATACCGGGGAGTACCTAAGTATCTCTCTCAAATCTCACCGCGACAATAAGCCAAAAAATCCGCTTGCCGGATGAAATCCGAAAATTTCGGCTACAAACCATTCAAAACTCGTCAGGTTACGGTAGCGGGATCCTCATGCTCTTCGGATACCTGTCCCCGTCTTTCAGAGTTTTTCACCAGAGAGGGTGACCGACCTTCGGTTGGCGCTCAAACGGAATTTTCGGATGTACGGCCCGACATGGGATGTGAGACAGATGCTGAGATCGGCAGTTAGCACTCGGACTTCTTGATTGCTAATCTTTTCGTTTTGCGGTACATTGGGAGGGATCAGGTTCCATTCCAATATATTCGATGACGTATGGCCAACAAGGATTACTACGCGATACTCGGTGTACCCAAGGACGCGTCGCAAGATGATATCAAGAAGGCGTTCCGGAAGCTCGCGCACCAGCATCATCCGGACAAGCAGGGTGGCAACGAGGCCAAGTTCAAGGAAGCGAACGAGGCATACGGGACGCTGTCCGATCCGGAGAAACGGAAACGGTATGACCAGTATGGTTCGGCGGACGGTCCAGCCGGATTCGGCGGGTTTTCCGGTGGGAACGGTGCCGGTGGCTTCGATTTCGGCGATTTTCAATTCGGTGGCGGATCAGGCGGATTCGAGGACGTTTTTTCGGACCTGTTCGGTGGCGGATTTTCCGGTGGCCGACAGCGCGGACCACGGGCCGGTTCCGATATCCAGGTCGACGTGGAAATTCCCTTTATGGATATGGTGAACGGTACGGAACGGTCGATGCGGCTTCGCAAGACGATTGTCTGTCCGGATTGTGATGGTACGGGCGGGAAAAAAGGCTCGAAGGAGACCTCCTGTTCGGAATGCGGCGGGGCCGGGCAGGTCCGCCAGACGGTCCGGAGCATGCTGGGCACGTTCGCGACGGTGGTGCCGTGTCCGAAATGTCATGGCAAAGGGAAGCGTTTCTCGGAGGATTGCCCGAAATGCCACGGGGCGGGCCGCGTGACCGGGGACGAGGAAGTCATTGTCAGGATACCTGCCGGTATCGACGACGGACAGGTTATATCGGTCCCCGGGAAGGGCGCCGCCGGCGAGCCGGGAGGACAGTCCGGAGACCTCTTCGTCAATGTCCATGTGAAACCGCACCCGTCGCTCTCGCGGCGCGGGGAAAACATCCTTTCCACACTCGCGCTCTCGTTCCCGCAAGCGGCGCTCGGCGACACCGTGAACGTCGGGACGGTTTATGGTTCGGTGAATATGAAGATTCCCGCCGGAACCCAGCCCGGGGAAGTGTTCCGCATCAAGGGGAAGGGGCTGAAGAGCGTCCGGGGGTACGGCCAGGGAGACCACTTAGTAACAGTTGCGATAGGGATCCCGAAGAAGCTTTCGGGGAAGGAAAAGAAGCTGATCGAGGCATTGCGCGCGGAAGAAGGGAAGTGATAGTTTTTCGGGAGCGGGTTCTCAGCCGGTGTTGCGTCATCTCGTCCGGGCGTTGCCATACATTTTTTCTTTCGGCATATTTTCTGTTATGATTGGTACTGTAAGTATTTTCTCTCCCATATGGATACCATGAGACGGAATATCATCGTGATCGACGACGACGCGGAATCGAGATCGATTTATGCCGAGGCGCTCCGGACCGAGGGGTTCGAAGTGCGCGAAGCGGTGGACGGACTCGACGGATTGGAAAAGATTAATCAGATGATTCCGGATATCGTCCTGAGTGGCATCATCATGCCACGTATGGACGGTTTCGGTCTCGTCGAGGTGCTCAGGAAAAACGTCGCGACCGCACAGATCCCTGTCATCTTTCTGTCTCACATGGGTCGCGAGGACGACCGTGTCCGCGCGCAGCAACTCGGCGTGGCCGATTTCTTCGTGACGACGATGATGCCACTTCGCGAGATCGTCGGACGTATCAATGCGTTATTTTCCAATTCCCAGTATCTCATCATCCCGAATCCCTATGAGCTCGACGCGCAGCGGCTCGCGCAGGACCTGAATCTCAACCGGGACTTTCTCTGTACCGATGGCGGAGAGAAACTTGCCTTTCGTATAACGCTCAAGGATGCCACGACACGGCGTTTCGAGGCCGAGCTCGTCTGCATCTGATGCTTTCCACCGATCGATGATCGCCATATCGCGCCCGGATTCCGGATGGATATCCGGGCGCGTTTTGTTCCCATAATACGTCTCATATTCCCATCATGTCACCGATCTGGAAGCTGAAATCCGAAGAAGGGACGGGACCTTCTCCCGAATCGGTCGAGGCGGCCATCGGGATGCTACTTTCGTTTCGCGGGGTCGTGACTCCGGAAGAACGGGAACGGTTTCTTGAGCCGGACTATGATCGCGATCTGCACGACCCATTCCTCTTTTCATCGATGGAGCGTGTCATGGAGCGATTCGTGAAGGCACGCGATACCGGCGAACGGGTCGGATTGTTCGGTGACTTCGACGCGGACGGGATCACGTCTACCGTCCTTTTGCGTGAAGCGTTCGTCAGGCTCGGTATTCCGGTCACGGTCCATATTCCCGACAAGCATACCGAGGGACACGGGTTAAGCGATATCGCGCTCGACATCTTCACGCGTGACGGCGTGACGCTCATCGTCACCGTCGACTGTGGCATGACGGATCACGAACCGATCGCCGAAGCGAAGCGACGCGGGATGGAGACGATCGTCATCGACCACCATCACGTACCCGAGACGCTGCCCGACGCGTACGCGTTCGTCAATCCGCGCCTGCCGGGTGAGGCTTACCCCTTCCGGGAGCTCTGCGGGGCGGGTATCTCGTTCAAGGTGCTGCAGGCCGTCTATATGCGGTTCTTTCCGGACGAGCGGGAGCGACTCAAGTGGTTCCTCGATGTCGCGGCGGTCGGGACGGTCGCGGACGTGATGCCACTTGTCGGCGAGAACCGGACCATCGTCACGTACGGACTGGTCGTCTTGTCGAAATCCAAGCGACACGGGTTCCGTGAGATGATTTCCCGCGGTCGCATCCCGATCGGCGGAGGCAAGGCGCCGTCCGCGCGCGATGTGGCCTTTCAGATCGCCCCGCGTATCAATGCGGCGAGCCGGATGGCGCACGCCCGCGTGGCGTACGATCTCCTAGCCGAGGAGGATCCCGACCGGGCACGCGAGATGGCCGGGATACTCGAGGGGCACAATACCGATCGGCAGAAGGTGAGTGCCGAGATCGCCAAGTCGGTGCGGGCCGTCGCGCTCGAAAACGCGGACAAACGCTTCGTGTTCGCCGCACACGAGGATTTCTATTTCGGCGTGGTCGGGCTCGTTGCCGGACGGATCGCCAATGAGTTCCGAAAACCGACCATCGTGCTGACGAAGGGGGCCGAGACGAGTCGGGGTTCGCTTCGGAGCATTCCGGAGCTCGATATCATCGAGGTAATCGGGGAATGTTCCGACCTGTTGGAACGGTTTGGCGGGCACGCTCAGGCCGCAGGACTGACGGTCCGGAACGAACACTTGGCTGCGCTCGAGGAACGCCTGGAACGATTGACGGCAGAACGTCTGACCGGCGCGATACTCGAGCCCGAGACTTCGGTGGATATGCGGTTGCCACACCCGCTCCTGACGCTCGATTTCGCACGGCGAGTGAAACGGCTCGCCCCGTTCGGCCAAGGGAATCCTGAGCCGGCGTTCCTGCTCGAGGGGGTCCGGGTTGTGGACGCGCGCCTTGTCGGATCCGACGGGAAACATCTCAAGCTTGCACTTGCGGTCCCGGGCGGAAAAAAACTTGATGCAATCGGATTTTCGCTCGCGGACCGCATTCCCGGATTATCGGTAGGTGATATGATCGATATCGTGTTCCAGCTCGATGAGAACGAATGGAACGGTTCGGTCAATCTTCAATTGAAACTCGTCGATATGCGCCGGAGCGTCGAGGTGTGATATACTTTACCTATGGAAAAGATCGTCATGTATTCGGACGGGGGATCGAGGGGAAACCCGGGGCCGGCGGCCCTAGGTGTGTTCATCGAAACTTTGGACAAACGGTTCGGGGAGTTTTTGGGGACCAAGACGAACAATGAGGCGGAATATGCGGCAATCGCGGCGGGGTTGCGCAAGATCAAGGCGATGATCGGCAAGGACAAGGCAAAGCGGACCAGTATCGAGTGCCGGATGGATTCCGAACTGGCGTGCCGGCAGCTGAACCATATCTACAAGATCGAGAACGCGAAGCTTCAACCACTCTTCTTCGAGGTATGGAACCTGACGCTCGATTTCGGGCAGGTGTCGTTCTCGCATATCCCGCGCGAACAGAACGCGGTGGCGGACGCCGAGGCGAATAAGGCGATGGACGAGGCTACGGCGCATGCCAGGCAGAAAAATTTGTTGTAACGTATCGTAGTGGTGAATCATTGGGCAATGAAACAAAGGGAATCTATGAAAAAGAAAAGCAAAATCATTTGGATCATCGTTCTTGCCGTCATTATCGGTGGCGGTGTCGCCTGGTTCATGACGCGTCCGCCGAAGGCACTCTACGTGACGGAACCGGTCTCACGAACGACCGTGTCACAGACGGTGTCGGTGACCGGCGAACTGGTCCCACAGGAATATGCCGACCTCTCCTTTGCCGGCATCGGGACCGTCGAGAAGGTCCTCGTCTCGCGTGGCGATACTGTGAAGGCCGGGCAGACGATTGCGACGCTTGATACGTCGGTGCTCCGTTCGCAACTGGACAATGCGAACATCTCGCTTTCCATCGCGGTGGAGAACGAACTGCTCGCGCGTCGGAAGTGGGACATGCTGAAGCCGGAGGAGAAGGCGGCAAAGAAGCTCGTGACGGAGCAGGCTCGGCAACAGGTCCGGATCATCGGGACGCAGATCGCCCAGAGCGCCATCACTTCTCCGATCGACGGGGTCGTTACCAAGCTCGATGTCCGAGAAGGGGAGACCGCACTTGCCGGATCCGTCGTCGGGCGGGTCTCGAAGCGGGATAGCGGGCTGGTCCTTGAGGCGCGCGTGCCGGAGGCCGATATCACCAAACTCAAGGTCGGCATGGATTCGACCGTGACGTTCGACGCGCTCACAAAGGAAGACATCTTCCATGCGACCGTGTCCGAGATCGAGCCTTCCTCGACCGTTATACAGGACGTCGTCTCGTACGTGACACGGTTCCGGCTCTCGGATGCCGACGCTCGGCTCAAGGAGGGTATGAGCACCACCGTCGATACCGTGACCGCGAAGGCGGACAATGTACTTGCCGTCCCGTTCCGTGCGATTGTCCGCGAAGGCACGAAAAACTTCGTCGACCTGTCCTCCGACAATCTGACGTCGACGCGCCACGAAGTGACGGTCGGACTCGAGGGCGATGACGGCCTGATCGAGGTGAAGAGCGGGCTTTCCGAGGGTGACTCGGTCGTCACCGCGAAGGCGCCATAAGGGAGCGAAAAAGCGAAAAATGAAAAATAAGGGAACGGGGAAATGAGAAGAGAAATTTGGTTTGCGATTTGAAGGTATGGACGATTTTGCTGTGCCCGCGACTTTACAGGCGGGTTTATCGGTGGGAATATGTATGAGGAAGGAATAATCCGTTGATCGGAAAAGCATATGGCAAAAACAGTGAAGAAGAGCGGGAAAACGGCGAAGGCGGTCGTGGCGCCGAAGGAGCTTTCGGAGCTTGAGTTGCAGAAATTGGCGCATGCCGGGACGCAGGAGGCAGTGGACCGATTGAGGGGGTACGTCGAATCGGAAAGTGATTCCGAAATACGCGCCGTTGCCGAGCTGGCGCTCGAGGAATGCGAATTTCTGCTGTATCAGCCGATGAATGAGAAAGAGGCGGAAGACCTCCTGCTTCGGGCGATGATCGACCGGCGCGAGCGGGAGATCGACGAGCTGACCATGGAAGCCGATGCGATACGGATGCGGTTGGAGAAATTGACGCTGGAAAAGAAAGTGCACGACAAGGTCTTGTCCAAGCATGCGGGGAAGAAGAAGGACTGGACGCCCTATTGGATGGGCGAGTTCATCGGGATGTCGGAAGAGGAATTGAAGGAGATCGACGACGAGATCGAATATGACTTCGCCTGGGTGACGGAAGCGGCAAAGATGATCGCAACCGAGAAGTACCGGACCATGCCTTCTTTCTTCCTGAGGTATTTCGATCTTGATCTTGACGACGAACATTCCGACGACGACTGCGATTGCGATGACTGCGACGGGGAATGCGATTGCGACGGCACCTGTGACGATGAGTGCGCGCCGTTCTGACCGAATGGACAAAGGCCCCTGCATCGTGGCGAGGTATTCACTGCCATATTACGTAATATGGCAGTGATACGGAAGGATTTTTCAGATTCAACCCCGTAAAATCGATCCGTCGGCCGACAAATCGATTATGGGACGGGCTTTCAACTTTCGACTTTTCACTACCCTATGTCTCTCATCGCCGTCAAGGATCTCAGCAAGACATACGAGAGCGAGGAAGTGAAGACGACCGCTTTGCAGGGGGTCTCGTTTTCCGTCGAAAAAGGCGAGTTCGTGGCGATCATGGGGCCGTCGGGGTCGGGAAAATCGACCCTGATGCACATTCTCGGCCTGCTCGAACGGCCGAGTGGCGGGGAGTACCTCCTCGACGGGCGCGATGTCGCGGGTTTGTCCGATAACGAACTGGCCACGTTGCGTAACAAGCGGATCGGGTTCGTGTTCCAGGCGTTCAACTTGCTGCCCAAGACGACGGTCGAGGAGAATGTCGAGCTCCCGCTCCTCTACGATGCCGACCCGACGGAACACAATAGCAGGCGGATCGCCGAGGCGCTCGCGGCGGTCGACATGACGCACCGTTCGAAGCACTTTTCAAGCCAGCTTTCCGGCGGGGAGAAACAGCGGGTCGCCATCGCTCGTGCCCTGGTGAACGATCCGGATATCGTCTTTGCCGACGAGCCGACCGGCAATCTCGATTCAAAATCCGGACTCCAGGTGATGCGGATTCTCCAGGGCCTGAACGATTCAGGACGGACGATCATCCTCGTAACGCACGAAACTTCGACCGCGGAGCATGCCAAGCGGATCATCCGCGTGGTGGACGGGAAGATCGTTTCCGACGAGCCGGTTCGCGCGCGAAAGATCGCCGGGGACGGGGAAGTGACATTAAAGTGAAAAATGGAAAATAGGGAACGAGAAAGTGAAAAATGCGGATTTGATGCGGATGCTCGTTCCGCGGACGGGTTGACGTACCAATGAATCATCGGAAGTTTATGCGGACGATATTTTATCAATGAGATGTCGTAAGTCGTAAGTTGTCGGTTTCTGCCATGAAATTCTCCGACCCGGTAAAGATCGCCTATCGTTCCCTGACCGCCGCGAAGTTGCGGTTCTTTCTGACGGTGCTCGGTATCGTGATCGGCGTGGCGGCGGTCATCCTGGTCATGTCGATCGGCGCGTCGGCGCAGGCGCTCATCTTCTCGCAGGTGGCCAAGGTCGGCTCGAACCTGGTCGGGGTGTTGCCGGGCGCGTCGCAGGAGAACGGTCCGCCGGCCTCGGCACTCGGCATCGTGACCACGACCCTCAAAAACGGCGACCTCGACGCGATGCGCGAAAAGCGGAATGTCCCAAACCTGGTCGCCACGAGTGGATACGTTTCCGGATCGGCATCGATCGAGTCGCCCGCGGCGTCACTGCAGACGAGCTTCCAGGGTGTCTCGCCGGAGGTCGTCTCGGTCGAGAACATGGAGGTCGCGGAAGGGCGGTTCTTTTTTCCCGAGGAGGAGAATAACCTGTCCCGGATCGTCGTGCTCGGTTCGACGCGCGCGCAGGACTTGTTCCCGAACTCGGGCCCGATCGGCGAGACCGTCGTCATCAAGAAGATCCCGTTCCGTGTCGTCGGGGTGCTCGCCTCGCGTGGCGGGAGCACGTTCTCGAACCCGGACGACCTCGTCTATATCCCGCTCGGCACGGCGCAGAAACTTCTTCTCGGTATCGACTACCTCAACTTCATCCGTGGCAAGGTGGACGACCTGAAAAATATGGACGCGACCAAGTCGGACATAGAGTCATTGCTGCGGGACCGACACAAGCTCGAGACGGGGGAAGACAGCGACTTCTCGATCCGGAGCACTGACCAGGCGCTGCAGGTGCTCTCGAGCGTGACGGACGTGCTCAAGTACTTCCTGACGGCCATCGCCTCGATCTCGCTTGCGGTCGGCGGGATTGGCATCATGAACTCCATGTTGATCGCGGTCAACCAGCGTATCCGCGAGGTCGGGCTGCGCAAGGCGGTCGGCGCGCAGCCACACCATATCATGATCCAATTTCTCATCGAGTCGGGGGTCGTCGCAGGATTCGGCGGGATCGTCGGCATACTTTTCGGGGTCGGCATCGCGTTTCTCGCGTCAATCATCATCCCGAAACTCGGATATGATTGGCAGTTCATCGTGCCCGGTTCGTCGATCGCGATCGGGTTCGTCGTCTCGTTTCTGATCGGGGTGCTCTTCGGCCTCTACCCGGCATGGAAGGCCTCGAAGATACCACCCATCGAAGCCCTGCGCTACGAGTGAAAATCTGTCCGGGACCGGTCCGTAGTATGCGAGTGCCGTTCCGTGATACCGTCATGGGCGGGAGGTTCCTTTGTGGGCGAGGAAGGACGGAAACGTGCTACGGAGCAGTCTGATCTGGTGATGCCGAATCAATCGGTGTATTGAGACAGGTCATGTTATTCAAGATATACCTCGGGGCTATGCCCCGAGGACACCGCTAAGGAAAGGTTTGGAAAACCGTTGGTTTTCCAAGATAAGTCAGGGCGAAGCTCCTGCATACCCCGCCGATATGAAGCGGAGCGTAGTGAGGGGACAGCTCTGCTGCGGGGTATATTGATTAACCCGCTCCCTAATTCCATTACCGTTTCATCCTTGAAAACGGCTTGTATCGAACAAAAAAACTTCAAATAATAGTTGGCAATTAGGGCGCTGGATAATAATCCGGTATAAGAATAATCGCATGTCGGAAAAGAAAGTACGGATCCTGCTTTTCGTCGGGCTGGTCATACTCGGACTCTGTTTCGCGTATTTTTTTACGCATTCATTCAGGAACGCCGTCGACAGGCGGTGGAATACCGTCTATAACCGTACGACCACGAATTTGCGGAATCTGTATATTTCCTTTATCAAGGATGAGTCTCCCGGCGTGGGACCGGGAAATGTTCCGCCTATGCCGGACGATCCGGAACATTTTTCCTTCGCCGTCCTGGGAGATACCCAGATGTTCAATTTTCCAGGCAACACCGGTTCGTTCCGAAAGGCGGTCGACAGTATCACGGGTCTGAATCCGACACTCGTCATGACGGTCGGGGACCTGATACAGGGGTGCAATACGAGCGACAAGTGCATGAATTACAAGATGTGGAAGAATATCGCCAAACCGCTGCTACCGATAACATACGAGGTCGTCGGCAACCATGACCGGATCGTGGGGAACAGCGCGGCCCACAAGGCGGCGGCCGACAAGGCATGGAGGAACTTCTTCAACCTGCCGGAAAACGGCCCGTCCGGTTTCGAGAAGATGACGTATTCGTTCGATGTCGGCAATTCACATTTCGTCGTCTTGGATACCGAGAAGCCGAAGGAGCACGAGATCGGACAAGACCAGCTCGATTGGCTGGAGAGGGACCTCTCGGACAATGTGAAAGAGAACACGTTCGTCTTCTATCACGAGCCGGCATTCCCGATGAGCTACAAGGTCGGGCAGAGTCTGGATATCAGGCCGGAGCGACGCGATGCGCTGTGGACCATATTGGATCGGCACAACGTGACGGCCGTGTTCAATGGGCACGAGCACATCTATTCCAGGGAGGACATCGGATCTGATATCTTTCCGGCCGCAAAAAACGATATCCGTCAGTTCATCATCGGGAATACCGACGCGACCGAAAAACAGTTCGTACGGATCGCCAGCCAGGTGACGTACTACCACCAAGGTTACGATTTCGTCATGGTGGACGTCAATGGACGCGAGATAACGGTCCGACTGCTCGGAGTCGACGGTACGCCGGTCGACACGTTCACGTTCTCGAAATGAATTCCTCCGATATGGGGATGCGGGCATGAAGCCCGACCCGTTTTGGGACCATGGTTTTCGGTATGCCAAAATCCGGAAAGGGAACCGTTTTCCCGTGTCTTTCGGAAAGGACGGTTCCGGTGAAAACCGAAGCGGATGAGCCTCGTAGTATGCCTGCGAAAGGAAATTTCGCATACGATAACCCGTAACAAACATCGTATGAAGCGTCTCGTCGTCACCGTCCTCTCGGTCTCCGCGTTCGTGGCCGTGTTTATCGCCGTATACTTTTTTATTATTCCCGGAGCGGCTTCGAATACCATCGCAGTGAGTAATCCGAGCATCCCGACTTCGACCGCGTCGTCTCAGGCGACGTCGGTGAAATCCGTCTCATCGGGAACCGGTAGCGCCACGCGGACCGTTTCTGGAACCGCCACCGCCGTGACGACCGCTACCGTGCCGACCGCGTCGCGAACGACCCGGGCTTCATAAGGAAATAAGACGATGCGTATGAACAAAGCCACTCACCGGATACGGAAAAGACTCATCGTTTCCCTGGTAGCGGTCTTTCTTTCCGCACTGGTCGTCGCGCCGTCCATCCCAGAGATGAGGAATCCTCAGGTTCGGGGCGCCGTCGTCACGATATCTTCCATGAACGATCAGAGCGTGGAGGAAAAAGTCGATCCGGAAGAGGACCAGGGTCGGGAGGAAGCGCTGAGCAACGAGGCACATCCGGTCGGGGCCTGAATAGCCCACTCTCCCGTTGACAACTCTCCCGCCCATCCGTCTTCGCAGAATGCCGATTCTCTGGTACTATTCCCTATGACAGGCCGTGAAGCGGGAAATGAACTACGAATTTTTTCTCAATGTATGAAACGATCGTTCGGAATACGGCTGGCCGTCGCATCGGGCGCGCTCGTAGTGCTCGTGTCGTCGTTGATGCTGGTGGTTCGCGCGGAGAAACGGAAACAGGCCACATCGGATCCCGTCCCTATCGCCGTTCCCGCAGTCTCTTTGCCGAGTACCGAATCGAAGGTTGCCACTCCACGGCCCGCACGATCGACACGGAGTTCCTGAGTCGGGTCATGTCCGCGCGCGGTAAAACGAATAAAGGCATACTATGAAACGATCATGGGAAATCAGATTCGCGGTCACGGCGCTGACGCTCGTCACGCTGGCGTTCGCGCTCTTCGCGGTCCTTTTTTTCGAGGAGCGGAAACGGACCGATATCCAGGATAACCGGCTTCGGGACCTGTATTGGCAGTTCCGTGCGGCGGACGACGCGAGAAAAAAATACTACGATGGTCTCGCGGCGGAACGTGAGCAGAACCGAAAGATGATGGCGGATGCCAAGGCACAGTATGACGATCTCACCGCGAAACAATCCGACCTGATAAAGGCGGGACAGCAACAGGTAACCAAGGTCGTGAACGAGACTGTCCCTGTGCAGGTGCCCGTGACAACGCGTTCGACGAAAACCTCGTGAAACATCCCCGTCATTATGTGGAATCATTTTCGAAAAGCCCTGATCCTCCCGGCGACGATTTTTTCCGTCCTGACGCTGTCCATCTTCGGACAGGCGGCTTTCGGCGAGAGCGAGGGGAATGACGATGGTGGTTCCGGAAAGACCGTAACCACCTATGTGACCCAGTATGTGACGCGTCAGGTTTCGAAGGTCGTGACCGTCACGCCACAGGAATATCAGACCGATACGGACGGCGACGGCCTCGTGGACGCGATCGATCCCAATCCGAAGCGTCGCCAGCAGGACTATTTCACCGATTCCGACGGCGACTCGGTCCCGGATGCGTTCGATCGTCATCCGGGCGAGGATGATCTCGCCTATTCCGAAATGGATACCGATCTGGACGGGAACGGCATCATCGACGCGTATGAAGGCCGTTGAGCGCGAGGTCCGAGGCGAGATCATGGGCACCGATATCTTCGTCAAGCTCGTTTCCGGGACCCGGACCGAGTCGGATCTGAACCGTGATCTGACGGATGCCTTCGCGATGTTCCGCGATATCGGTCGGCGGTTCAGCCGATTCCGAAACGACAGCGAGCTTTCCCGATTGAACACCTCTTCGGAAAGCGTCGTTTCACCGGAAATGGCGATGCTTCTTTCCGAGGCGCTCGCCCTCCATCGGGAGACCGGCGGACTTTTCGATCCGTCCATACTCTCGTCGCTCGAGACCGAAGGGTATGCTGGAAGTTTCGGCAGTGAGTCGTTCGGAATCCCGTCTCCTGGGACCGTCGTCGATGCGCCCGCGTTCGATTCCCTTTCGGTCGACAAGGCGACGGGGCTCGTACGGAAGCCGGTCGGACTTCGGATCGACCTCGGCGGGATCGCGAAGGGATACTCGGTCGACCGGGTCACCCGTATGCTCCGTGAGCGCGGGAACGGGGATTTTCTCGTCGATGCGGGCGGGGATATCTATGTGGCGGGACAGGATGCCGAACGGGGATACGGGTACTGGGCGATCGATATCGCTGTTCCCAGCTCGTCGGTCCCGGCCGCCCCGCTCACGCTTCGGGACGCGGCCGTGGCGACATCCGGGACGGATCGCCGGCGCTGGAGCGTCGATGGCGAAACCAGGCACCACCTTATCGATCCGAGGACCGGAAAGAGCGCGGTAACGGATATCCTTTCGGCGACGGTCGTCGGCGATACGGTTCTTCGGACCGAGGTGTTCGCGAAGACGCTCTGTATCCTCGGTCGGAAACAGGCGCTTTCTTTCGCCGAGAGTCGCGATATCCCGGCATTCCTGATGACAACGGATGGCAATACGGTGTATACTTCCCATATGGGATCCTTCATGTTCAACGCGAATGAAACAAGATAATCATCATCTTCTGAAAATTCTATCCGTCGCCTTGTCCGTCGGTGTGGTAGCTTTCTCGTTTTTTCTGACGGCTCATGCGGCGGTCAAGGACACCGATGCGGACGGCCTGACCGATCAGGCGGAAATTCAGATATATCATACCGATCCGAACAATCCCGATACCGACGGGGACGGTGTTTCCGACGGACAGGAGGTTCAGAACGGAACGAATCCGCTCAATGCGTCGGATTCCGTGCCGCAGGTGAAGGGCCTCGACAATCCGGGTATCCTCGGGGCGCCGGAAAAGTTCCCATGGTATTTCGGCCGTGCGGCCGGCATCCTCGCGTTCGTCCTGCTGACCGCGTCCGTGGCATACGGGCTCGTCATGAGCTCTCGGGCGTTCCTGAAAATCATACCCGGGGCAGATGCCTATGAGTTCCACCGGTCACTTTCGCTCGCGTCGCTTCTCGCGGTCGTGCTCCATTTCGGCAGTTTCCTGTTCGATGGGTTCGTCCGACTCACGTTCGCCGAAGCACTCATCCCGTACCTGTTCGAACGGAACGGCTGGAAATCGGTCGCAGGATATGATATGAAGATTCCGATCATGCTCGGTGTCATCGCCTTCTATCTCGTCGTCGTTCTGATCCTGACGGCGGAACTCCGGACCAAGATGGCGCCGAAGGCCTGGCGGATCATCCATTATGTGACTTTTGCGGCCTATCCGCTGTTCGTCCTGCACGGGTTCATGAGCGGGACGGATTCCACACAGGGGTGGATGCGGGCGATCTACGCGTTTTCGATCACGCTCGTCACGCTGCTGATCCTGATCCGGATCGTTTCACGGACGGTCATCCCCATATTCCAGCGACTGAAATCGTCGGTCTCCGGAAAATAGCCGACATCGGAACCAGTGATCGTATCAATCCATGCGTCTTCCCGGAACATCATTGCTGCGTCCGGTCCTCTTCGCGGTCAGGACGATCCGTTCCCATAAGGCCCGGACGGTGTTCGCGTTGCTCGGGGTCGTTATCGGCGTCTTTTCGGTCGTCGTCATCATGTCACTCGGCGACGGGGTGAAGAGCTATATCGTGAACATGGTGCAGACTTTCGGGACCGACCTTATCCAGGTCGAGATCAAGGTGCCGAACACCGGTAAGGCTTCGACCGCGAATTCCGGCGGGATCGCGCAGGGCATACAGATCACCACGCTCACGCTTGCCGACGAGAAGAAGATCGACAAGTTGCCGAACGTGCTTGCCTCTTATGCCGGCATCATCGGTCAGGAACGCGCCACGTACGGTTCCATCGGCAAGCAGGTCATGCTCTTCGGGGCGGGACCGGGCGAGATGTCGGTCGACACGAACGCGAAGATCGCGGAGGGCCGGTTCTACGGCTCGGAAGAGGACGACAGTCTCGCGCGGGTCGTCGTGCTCGGTAGCGGGGTCAAGCAGACGTTCTTCGGGGACCAGAACGCGATCGGGGAGCAGATCACCATCCGCGGGGAGCGGTACCGCGTGATTGGTGTCCTTGCCAAGCGTGGCGCGGCGGCATTCTTCGACCTCGACGCGATGGCGTATGTCCCGGTACAGACGCTCCAGAAGAAGGTTCTCGGCGTGGACCACGTGCAGATGATTTCCGTGCGCATGGCCGATCCGACGCGCGAGACGGAAACCGTCGACCTCATCACCCGCGTGTTGCGCAAGGATCACGACATCACCGATCCGACGCGCGACGACTTCGCCGTCACCTCGACGCGCGAGGCGCAGAAGACCCTCGGCGACGTCGTCGGCACCATATCCATCCTGCTCGTGGCGCTCACGTCCATCTCGCTCGTGGTAGGCGGGGTCGGCATCATGAACGTGATGTACGTCTCGGTCGCTGAACGGACCGGCGAGATCGGCCTGCGCAAGGCGCTCGGTGCGACGTCTTCGAATATCCTCGCCCAGTTCCTCGTCGAGGCGCTCATCATCACCGGGCTCGGCGGGGCGATCGGCATCGTACTCGGCGTGGGTTTCACCTGGATCACGTCGCTTCTTCTGAGCAATGCCGGATATGCCGTCGCGCTCGTCCTGACCCCACAGTCGCTCCTCCTCGGCGCGGGATTCTCGATCGCGGTCGGCATCCTTTTCGGTATCTCGCCCGCCGTCCGCGCCTCAAAACTCTCCCCAATGGAGGCGATCCGCAAGGAGTGAGGTCAGCGGGTTGTCGAAACGTATTCCGAAAAAATAAAAACAGGTGCGCTTTTGCGGCCACCTGTTTTAACGTTTACGGTTCGAACAGTCATGATCCCGTCCCCCTCGGATTCCAGAGTCCCATGGTGAGAGGGCCGGGACCGAGTATCGCGAGAATGATTGAAAGAAACAGGTTAGCACTCTCGTATGGAGATTGCTAACTTTCAAACCTGGGTGTATATTTGTGGTGAAATGAATTATAAGTATCTCTCTCAAATCTCACCGCGACAATAAGCCGAAAAATCCGCTTGTCGGATACGATCACGAAATTTGAGAGAGATACTAAGAACAGTTGTCGGTTGTCAGTCATAAGCCGTAAGTTGTTAGATTCTAGAGCGTTGTTTACAGTTTCTCATAGATTCTCTGGATAGAAGTATTGTATCAGTTTTTCCAGAGGTGTCATGTTTTCAATGCCTTTATGCGGTTTCACGGTGTTGTAGTA
>Ga0118677_10003645_pt1 | contig 28908 bp, 29 predicted proteins | sample AliMusrvi5mmetaG_FD_86154 | JGI IMG/M metagenome (GOLD analysis project Ga0118677, IMG submission 86154) | reverse complement strand
AATTACTTATCCTGCATGTACTGGCGGTCTCAACTGACTGAACAGTTGGTCTGTTTGTCAGACAACTCCACAACAAGGCTTTCACGTCGCACAGTCCGATAGGTCATATCCGTCCCATAAGTCTTATTCTTTTCCTCTCTTCGCTCAGCACTCAGCACTTTATTTCTTTGACTTTCCCGCTTTCCGCTGCCGACTGCCAACTGCCCACTGTTTTCAATGCTTCTGTTAAATAATTGTAAACAAAGCTCAACCAAAAAAAACTTCAGGCTGTCTCTCGGTATATTGTTGAAACTGTTCTTTCAATCTCAACCATAAACGATGTTCAGCTTATGCCATTCGAACTTTAAATTTATTGGAGCATTGCTCAGTTACTATTACAGTATTGATCAAGCTACATTCCGTCATGAAACGAACAGATTATGAAAAAGGGTATCTGGAACGAAATTGTTTATCGACTGGCTGATAAAGGAATAACTGAAGATCATGCTGCACGTTACATCCCGCATTTCGAAACCGGTGATGATAATGAGCTGAACCCATTGGTGTGGGACTCCCTTATACAACTTCTTTACGATGAAGCTGAAAAGCGTGGTTTGGATGATGCGGTTGACACAGTATACATAGAACGAAGCTATTAAGAACAATGACACGATCCCGTCATGCAGCCGAAAATGTGCTCTCGGATAGCATTTTCGTATCTACTGATATTTGTCTCCGTCAATTTTGTCAGATCCGGTTTGATCGCATCGCTCAAAATCACCGGCAGAAACAACTACCCTTCAGCAGAGTTACGGGGTATGAGTTCATTTTTTATTGGTTTTTAACTAAGAATAACTTCGTGGAATTTCCCCTTAGACATTTAAAAAAATATATCTACATTCACCTTTTATTTAAAAACTAAGGTGAAAAATCGTGATTAATTTTAACAAAAAAATACTCATTATTGGATTTGGCTCTGTATCTCAATGTACAGTTCCTATCCTTTTTAAACACATCAACGTCGATTATTCTCAAGTCACTATTATGGATTTTGAGGATATTCGCGAAAAAGTATTACCCTGGACAGCATTGGGCGTTACATACATTAATCATCAAATAACACCGTATAATATAGCACAAACCCTTTCTACTTATGTTGCAGAGGGCGATTTGATAATAGATTTGGCGTGGAATATTGATTGTTGTGATATTCTTCAATGGTGTCATGATCATGGTGTCCTCTATATGAACACCTCGGTAGAAGTGTGGGATCCTTATACAGGGGTTGAGACTCAGCATCCTACCGAAAGAACACTCTACTACCGGCACATGAAAATCCGTCGCATGACTTCACAGTGGCAAGATAAAGGTGTCACTGCGGTGCTTGAGCACGGCGCCAATCCTGGATTGATATCGCATTTTACCAAGCAAGGGTTACTTGATATTGCCGATGCAGTCATTGCCCGGAACAAGGTCGGCCCTGCTCAAGCCGAAATTATTAAAGAGCTGGCTGAAAAAAGAATTTTCAATGAACTGGCTATGACGCTTGGCGTCAAAGTGATACACTGCTCTGAAAGGGACACTCAAATTTCTAATGTTCCAAAACAGGTTGACGAGTTTGTAAATACATGGAGTGTCGAGGGATTCAGGGAAGAGGGCATGACTACTGCTGAAATGGGGTGGGGAACACATGAAAAAGAGCTTCCGGAATTTGCCTATACCCACGAGGAAGGACCACAAAACCAGATTTGTCTTGCCAAAATGGGTATGAATACCTGGGTCTGCTCCTGGGTGCCTGATTATGATATACGTGGCATGGTAGTCCGTCATGGCGAAGCGTTTACGATTTCCGACTACCTGACTGTCTGTAAAGAGGGGCAGGCCATCTACCGTCCGACGGTACATTACGCCTATTGTCCGAGTGATGCCGCTATAACTTCTCTGCATGAGCTGCGTGGTTATGACTATAAACTTCAGCCGAACTTCAGGATCATGAATGATGAGATCACCAGGGGTTCTGATATTCTTGGTTCTTTACTGATGGGTCATTGTTTTAATTCCTGGTGGACAGGCTCCAACCTGAGCATAGAGCAATCCAGAGCGCTGGTACCTCATCAGAATGCTACCACCATGCAGGTGGCAATATCTGTGGTCGCAGCCTGTATGTGGATGATCGAAAATCCTGACAGGGGTGTTGTTGTACCAGATAATATCGATCATGAGTATATCCTTGGAATTGCAAAACCCTATCTTGGCAACTTCATATCAAAAGCTTCTGATTGGACACCTTTAAAATACAATCCCAACTATTTTGCAGGGTTTAATAACCCTGATATTGATGAAAGCGATCCTTGGCAGTTTAAGAACTTCCTTATTACCGATAATGATTAAAACAGGATACAGCTAATGGACCCTCAAAATTTAAAACAATTGGCCATAGAGCATGGTACACCGCTGTTTGTGGTAGACCACGACGTTTTGCGGGCTAATTACCGTGAGTTTAAGCAGCATCTTCCAAGGGTACAGGCCTATTTCGCAGTTAAGGCAAACTCAGACAAAGAAATAGTTAAAACTTTTTATAACGCTGGTGCCAGCTTTGATGTGGCATCAATGCCTGAGTTTCTTAATGTGTATGAAAATATTAAAAGTTTGACGCCTGAAGAGCGGCAGGATTTCATCTGGGATAAAATCATCTATGCGAATCCGATAAAACCGATTCCTACGTTAAAGGAGCTCGACCGTTATAAACCGCTGGTTACGTTTGATAATGAAGATGAAATAGCGAAAATCGCTACCTATGCACCGAACACGGGTCTTGTTTTACGAATAAAAGTACCTAATACCGGGGCTATGGTAGAGCTCTCTTCCAAATTCGGTGCAGATCCTGGAGAAGCTGTTGATCTTATCGACAAAGCGTTTAAAAAAGGACTTGTGGTTGAGGGTTTAAGCTTCCATGTCGGCAGTCAATGCACAAATTTCCAGAATTATATTCAAGCCCTTAATCTGGCATCCAATATTTTCAAGGAATCGTGGGAAAGAGGGTACAAAGAGGTAAAAATTCTTGACATTGGCGGCGGGTTTCCCGCTCCCTATGACAATAGTGTAAAACCTTTTGCGGAGCTTGCAGTAATGCTCAATTCCGAATTTGACAGACTCTTTCCGCCCGACATTGAAATCATAGCCGAACCCGGAAGATTTTTAGTGGCAACTGCCGCATGGCTGGTGATGGAGATAATTGGCACAGCGTATCGTGACGGTAAAAGATGTTATTACGTCAATGACGGAGTCTATCATACTTTTTCAGGGATTATCTTTGATCATTGCGAATATCCTTTAAAATCCTTCAAAGAGGGTAATGAGAAAATGTGTGCTGTATATGGCCCGACCTGTGATGCTCTGGACACAATCACATTGGCCAATCTATTACCGGTAGACCTTTCGATAGGGGATTTACTCTACAGTGAAAACATAGGGGCTTACAGTCACGCGTCATCGACCTACTTTAATGGTTTTCCGCCGGCAAAGGTTTTGCATATAAATAAATAGTCGGCAGTTGGCAGTTGGTAGGTTACGTCATTCACCGCCAAATGCTAACTGATTTCACATCGCAACAGCACACGCTATTCTACACTTCTTTTCTCCCTGCCCACTGCCTACTGCTGACTGCCCGATTCCTGAGCCTCAGCCCCTTCGGAACCAGACTCCGAAGGCGGCTGAAACTGCACCGGTGCTTCAGCGATTTTCCGGTAAAGCCTGATGAGGCGGAGATGCTGTGGCCCGTTCAGCAAAAATGTTGCAAGCGACTCCCACACCGATACCCATGCTACAATGGTAAGCCCTTCGGCAAATACAGTGTTCAGAAAAGAAGGAGTGCCGTCAATAGCAAAGAGATGATTGACCCACAAAGAGAGGCCGAGAATGATGATACCGATAACGAGAAGCGTTACTGCGGTTCTCAGCATTTTGTTCATCGCTCCGATTTCGAGCTCCCGTTGGTAGATAAAAAATTTATGGACACTGGTCCGTACCCGCAGCATGAACTCTTCGGAAGGATAACACTCAAACATAAAGCGGATCACAAAGCGAACCCGCCCTATTTCCCTCGCACACTCTGTTAGATAATAGGCGAGATCTTCGTCAAGATCCTTTTTGTGGTATGGAGCCGTTTTGTCGAAGTCTTCGTAGAGATCCTCAACACGACGTGCAGCAACATCAACGATAACAAGACCATCAGAAGTTTGTTCGTAGCGATCAACTATTCTTTTTGGCACCGGTAACGAATTTGGTTCGTGGAATAGCGGTATTTTAGTTTAAAAATAATTACAAAATTTTTGTTGGGGATAAGAGTTATTCAGCTATAAAAAAATCCTGTTATTTCCCATGGCTTTATTTGAGGAGATTATCATGGGAATCTTTATGCTTGACAAGTTCACCGGTCACAAGATAAATAACATCTTGCGCAATCTTTGACGCATGGTCAGCCATACGCTCGATATTCCTCGAAACGCCTAACGCATTGGTAAGCCCGATGACATCAGCATCCGCTATTTTCATTAAGGCAGTCACTTTATTGAACGCCGTCTGATGCAAGTCATCAACTTCATCATCATGAGCACAAACCTGATCAGCAAGATCACGGTCCTGCAATACAAAAGCATCAATTGATTTTGTAACCATCTCCCCGGCCAGCATAAACATCGATTCAAACTCCAGCAACTCAAGCATAGCAGGGCTTATCTCCATCATTGAATCAATAATATGAAGCGAAATCTCACCAATACGCTCAAGTTCATCACTAATCATCATGATAGCGACAATAGTGAGCAGGTCTTTTGCAATCGGATGCTGGAGAGCTATAAACTGAATACATTGTTCCTCAAGGTCAATCTCTTCCAAATCCAGCTCATTTTCCAGAAGCTTGATACGAGGCACACTCTCTTCATCCTGATATTTAACTGCACGTAATGCCTCAAACAAATTCTCGACTACTTTGGTGGAAAGGTCAACAAGAACCTGGGAAAGCTCTTGAACGTGCACATGTACCGGTCGATCAGGCATAAGAATAAAAGAGTTTCATTGCATTAAAAGTTACGTTTCATATCAAGGCAACAGAACAGCGCACGAAATGACTGTCGTCCAGAGTCCATTTTCACCCTCGGCAGACTGGGTTATATTGTAGGAATTAATAATCTTGTGACTCATCTTGTATATACCTTCCCTTTCATCCCAGTCCTTGTTTGGATCAAACTCAATCCCAAGAGTTGTCGCCAGCATTGTTGCAGCCAGATCCTCAGCATACTCACCCGACTGTTCGGCAGATTCCCCGAAAGGCTGATGTTCCGACAGATAACCATACTGTGTCTCATCCGCCGGGATGGCAACACCAACCGAAGCCGCAATTAGACGATTAAACTCATTGGTAGAATTGCGAGCCATGACGGCAAAAGTAATCTGTCCAGGAAAAAGAAGTTTTACCCCCTCCTCGACGCTGATGCGTTTACAATGAGGCGGAAAAATACTTGACACAGTAACCAGATTACACCCCTCAATTTTAGCATCCCTCATGGCAAGCTCGAACGAAGAAAGGTATTCTTTATGCCTTCCTACTCCTTTGGTGAAAAAGACTTTGGATGGAACTAATGACAATGTCGTGTCTCCGAATTACTTAGTGGAATAATTTTTTGAAATATATTAAATAAGTATAAATAACCCCATGGCTTACTTTTAGCGTTAATTCCAAATACAATTTTCTCGATAACTTACAATAAAAAATTATGAATCGGTAAATATTGCTTACTCTATTTTATAAAGTAGGTTAATGATTATTTATACTCCCTGAGGTGTAATTATTGTGAGTTGTTGGTGCGGATAAGTACTATCAGAATTAACATATATGTAACATAGTTTCTCTTGTCATGAGCTTAAGAAATAGGTACAATGTTTTGTTGTGAATTAAGACGTTGTGTGTGTAATATTCATGTGATTTTCTTTGCTGACAAACCAATTAACGAGAGCAATCATGTCAACCGAAACGGACGAAAGAGAAGTATCTGCACTGGAACAGCCCGAGGAAGCGATCAGACTTTCTGCGTATTACCTCTGGGAATTGAAAGGTAGAGAGCACGGCTCAGATGTCGAAGACTGGCTTGAAGCGAAAGAAGCTTTGACCGACTGACCCCATTCGCTCTATCACTGGAAAGGCCACTTCAAATGGAGTGGCCTTTAATGTTGAAGTCAACAAAAAGCTTACCAGTTCTTAACAAGTCAAGTTTTATTCCATACTGATCAACCTGAGTAATGTTTGGTCTCATAAGAGGATGTTTGTGACAACGGTAACACACAGCTCCGAAGCTTGTCCGGGAAATGCGGACATCGAAGGTATCTTGAATGAACTCGCGGTCATCAGGACAAATATTGTCTCCGAACTTGCTTTATCGCAGCCACGTCTCGATGAGGTTCATGCGAACAACAGGGACAGTGCACGGAACCTCCTGCATTATATGGCCTTGAGACGTCACGATTTACGCCCGCTGCAGTTGCGGTTGGCGAAGCTGGGTTTATCCTCCCTAGGCAGGGCCGAGTCTCATGTTCTGACTACAGTCGATGCGGTTCTTGGGGTTCTGCATTGTATGGTGCATCGAGACTGGTACCATTCTTCCGAGGAGGTACCGGTCATGGATTTCCTCCACGGTGAGCGACTGCTCGCTGAACACACTGATGCTTTGTTTGGGCCTTCGACCACAGCAGGCAAGGTTCGTATCATGGTCACCATGCCGAGCGAAGCGGCGGATGATTACCTCATTGTTCACAACCTGTTGCTGCAAGGCATGGATTGCATGCGCATCAATTGCGCTCATGACAATGCTGCATCTTGGTCGCGGATGATTGAGCATCTGAAACAAGCCGAGGTGTCGCTGGAAAGGTCATGTCGTGTTGTCATGGATCTGGCTGGGCCGAAGCCGCGCACTGGGCCGATGGAACCTGGTCCGATGGTGGTTAGGATTTCCCCCGATCGAGATGTCTACGGGCATGTCACTGCACCCGCGAGGATCTGGTTGACTCCGGAGCACTTCCCTCAGTTACCACCCTCTCCGGCAAGTGCTTGTCTTCCGGTACCCTCAACCTGGCTAAAGCACCTTCGCATTGGGGAGTGGGTGACATTTACTGATGCACGCGATGCGAAGCGGGTACTCAAAGTCGTTGACGTGACAGATCATGGGTGTTGGGCGGAGGTGACAGAGACGGCATACGTTGTTCCTGGGATTATTCTGAGTCACGAGCACGTAGGATCGTTTGATGACCGGGAGGGGCGAGTTGGTGCGTTACTGCCGGGTGAAAACTTTCTCTCTCTTCAACATGGCGATTTGCTCATTCTGACCCGGGATCTCAAACCGGGACGCCCGGCAAGCTACGATAAGTGTGGAAAACTTCTAACCCCTGCTGTGATCGGTTGCACAATTGCAGAAGTATTCGATGACGTCAGGGCGGGGGAGTCGATTTGGTTTGACGATGGCAAGATCGGGGGACTCGTCGAGAAGGTGGAGACGGCACGTGTACTCGTTCGTATTACTCAAGATCATCTGAAAGCCATGAAGCTGCGAGCTGGCAAGGGAATTAACCTTCCTGAGAGTGACCTTCACCTTCCGGCTATGACTGCCAAGGACATCAAGGACCTCTCTTTCATTACCCAATATGCTGACATTGTCGAGTTGTCCTTCGTCAATAATGCTCAAGACGTGGAGTCGCTACAGCAGTGCTTAGGGAACATAGGGGGTCGTCAGCTTGGCATAGTGCTGAAGATCGAAACGCGACGAGGCTTTGAGAACCTGCCGGATATACTGCTGACAGCAATGCGTGAACCATGTTTCGGTGTGATGATTGCTCGGGGTGATTTAGCCGTCGAATGTGGATTTGAACGCATGGCGGAAGTTCAGGAAGAGATTCTCTGGTTCTGCGAGGCTGCGCATGTTCCAGTGATTTGGGCGACCCAGGTACTGGAAACGCTTGCCCAAAAGGGGGTGCCGTCTCGCGCCGAGATCACGGATGCGGCTATGGGACGTAGTGCTGAGTGTGTCATGCTCAACAAGGGGCCTTACGTGTTAAGCGCTTTACGGGTACTGGACAATATTCTGAGACGAATGCAGGCCCACCATGCTAAAAAGCGCTCCATGCTTCGGGAGTTACATTTGGCTCACCTTTTCCCATACATTTCTGGAAAGTAGGCTATTACGTTTTTTGCTATGACCCTTGCGCAAGGAATTTGCAATGATGTAACTGATTCCCACTTGACTTTACCGGGAGAAATCGACAAAATAACTTGTATTAAACTTTCAGGTCAGCCAATTAACCGGGAGCACCCATGGCAAAAAAATCAAAAAAAGAGGAAGTAACTGCACCGGACGATTACGAAGCCACAATATCACCGGAACAACAGGAAGAAGATATCCGACTTACTGCGTATCACATTTGGGAATCGAAGGGTAGACGCAATGGCTGGGATATAGAAGATTGGCTTGAAGCAGAAAAGTTTGTGAACGACTGATGCCAGTGTACTGTCGATCATTTCTAAAAAGCCGCTCTAAAAACGAGCGGCTTTTTTTCTCCTGCACACCAACCGGATAACCTTCGATACTTCTGTTAAATAATTGTAAACAAAGCTGAGCCAAAAAAAACATCAGGTAACCTCTCGATATATTGATAAAAGTGTTCTTCAAATCTCAACCATAAACAATGTTCAGCTTATGCCCTTCGAACTTTGATTCACTGGATTATTTGTGTGAGCAATGACCAGAAAAATCGCAAACTGTAGCGATTCTTCTGGTCATTGCTTAACCTGATAAATTTACCCTTTAGGGCGTTGCCGTCAGAGTTTGAAGACAGAAGTTTCCAATCACTTTTCTAAATGAAAAATATTCGATGAGCAAACGTTATCTGGTTAAAACGACATCAATGCTGATCCTATTGCTCGCTCTTTTGAACGGAGCAGCCTCAGCATCAGCTGAACCTTGGAAATTCGGTGTCATGGGAGATTCCCAGTGGACCACTGCCGATACTGGTAACGCAAATCCGTATACTGTTCCACTCTCTATTATCAATCAGGTTAACCAGGAATTCATCAAGGCTGGCGTGAAATTCGTCATCGCAGTTGGTGACCTGAGTGACAATGGCAATGACATATCTGAAGTGACCCGCGCCAAAGCAGCGCAACCACTTATTGATGCCGGCATAGGCTTTTTTCCGTTTCGCGGCAACCATGAGACTGTCGGCCTGAACAATGGTTATGGCCTATCGGTTTTTCGTTCCAATTACCCTCAAACCCAAACAGGAACTTTCACAAAGACCGACCATCAGCCCTATAAGGTCGGTGATAGTTTCAACAGTCCCGTCTCAGTCAGTACCGACCTGAATGGCATGAGTTACTCTTTTGACTACGGTGACCCTGAAAGCAGGGCTCGTTTTGTGATAGTCGATACCTGGGCTACTCCAGGCAAAGTCGATAAACATCCAAATGGTTATATATTATATGGTTATACCGTCAATGATCAGCAGGCGTGGATCAGCAGCAGGCTTGATAAGAAAACTCGAAAGACGGAGAATGCCTTTGTCTTTTCACATCAGCCGCTTATGGCTGAAAGCCATCAGGACACCATGTTCAAAGGCTATACGAATTCAAATCCGGACTGGCAGAACAGATTTTTTGCCAGTATGCAGGATAATGGTGTAAAGTTTTTTATTTCCGGTCATGACCATATTCACCAGCGCTCAATTATCGCCAGCCCGGACGGAAAGTCTCACATCGAAGAGATAATTTGCGCTTCCAACAGCAGCAAGTTTTACACACCAAAGCCTCTGGACGATCCCAAGTGGTTTGGCCAGAAAACTCGTGAAACCTCCATTGCACAGGAACGGTATACGGTTGGTTACTATATTTATACAGTTGACGGTCCATGCGTCACGGTAGATTATTACTCCGATGACCACGGCAACTGGATGTCTGATACCAACTATCCAAACGGAGCAGGTAAGCCGGATACCGGTATAACCCCTGCATTTCACTTTGTCAAAAAAGAGAGCTGGAGCTACAGCACAAACGGCAGGGAATTTCTCATACCACAAGGAACAAGCTATGCAATGGTGTCGGACACTTTTAAAGGCTCCACTGCGCGTATTCTCGATGGCACGAATAACAGCAAAGAGAGGGATGGCACTCTTGATACCAAAGGTGGTGTTGGCCGAAAGTTGACAAAGACTGTAGATACAGGTTGGCAAGAGAATCACACTTCCTTGCAATCGAAGAATGACTCATATCTTGCGAGCAATATTCTGTATCTGACAGGCATGGGCGACCTTGGCCGGCAACAGACTGATGTTTACACCCTTTCAATAAGTTATCATCCGGATACCTTACACCCGCAATCTTTCAAAGCAGGCCTTTTCGCTCTGGCAACCAAAGACGCTGCCGGCAACTGGGTCAATGCTGTTGATATAAATTCAGGTGGAGCCAGAACCTTTGTTGTCGGTCCTTGGAAAAAAGGGTATGCGTTAGGCACCTATGGTATAGACCAGCGCACGAAAAGTGTCTGGGCGGTCATTAACCATAATGGCTATTTTGCGGCAGCGAGGTTTGATAAGTAAGCAAAATGCGGCTTACCAGCCTTGAGGTTGTTTACGAGGGACTGTCTAATTATTATATACGGGAAGGGGTCAAATTGAACCAAAAAGAGCATAAGATTGTTGTTCAATATTAATTCATTTTGAAAAAAACAATCTTCTTGGGGTGACCATGCATAGAAAACAAAATGTACTCTTCCTCTGTAACAATAATGGTGGCAGGAGCCAGATGGCTGAAGGGTTACTTCGTTATAGAGCGGTTGATCGTCTTGAATCATTGAGTGCAGGACTTGAACCTGATAGTCAGGTACACCCTTTTGCTATCCAGGTTATGAAGGAAATTGGTATTGATATCAGCTCGCAAAAACCAAAAGCGGTTGCTATCTATCTCGGTAAAACAATGATTCATGACCTTATGATTTTGTGCGACAAGACACAATTAACCTGTCCGAATGTCTGGCCAGGCACCCCGTTTCAAAAACGTTATTATTGGCCAATCAACGATCCGGAGACTGTCTCAGGTACAACAGAAGAGAAACTGGCTGCGTTCAGGAAGGTTCGTGACGAACTGAAAGAAAAAATAGCGTCATGGCTTAAAGAAGATGAAGAGCCTTCTGTTATTTCCTGACGTGCAGTCTGCTAAGCGCTTGCGCTTGATTAACATGACAACTGGACTTAGATGATGCTGCATAGCACTGCTTGTGTCTGGTAGCTAAAACTTGGTGAAGAGTATAAAAGAGATTCCCGCTAAATAGCCGCCATGAAAGCGCAACAGCAACAAGCCGTATGTTACAGTCGGTTTTAGTATTAACTCAGCTGATCGTATCGCAATTTTAGATATAGAACCGTTATCCTTTGAAGAGTAAAAAAATATCATGACAATACTCCTCAGCCGTGTTAATACCATTTTTAATTCGTTGGAGCATTTTTGGGAGGATAAGCGGACATCGCGAATCACGGCAAATTTTCTGATTATTGCTTTTCTCGGAACGCTCATCCTCATAGAACTTCGTCGTCAGGGATGGTTGCCGGAAAAACTTGGGGAGCTTTTGCCATCAAATCACTATTACGCAATCAATGTTGCGTTTTCCATGTTGCTCGGTCTTGAAGTTCTCGGATTGGTTTTCAGCCTTTCCAACTCGGTTTCAGATTCAATTGGCAAGCAGTTCGAGATTCTTTCACTCATCCTGCTCCGGCACTCTTTCAATGAATTCATTTATTTCAATGAACCTCTCATGTGGGTGGAAGCATCAAAGCCTGTGCTTCACATTCTTTCAAATGCCGGAGGTGGCCTGCTGATTTTTCTCATGATCAGCGTCTATTACAACCTTCAGCACCACCGTGCCATTTCTCAAAGCACGGTCGTCACAGCAGACTTTATTGCATCCAAAAAGCTTGTGGCGCTTCTGCTTTTATTCATTTTCAGTGGCATCGGTATCGCTGATGCCTATTTATATATGAACAGCCGGCCGACATTCGATTTTTTTGCAATATTCTATACGGTTCTTGTCTTCAGCGATCTCCTGCTGGTGCTGGTTTCATTGCGTTACAGCTCAAGCTATCAGACCGTATTTCGCAACTCCGGCTTCGCTGTTGCCACCGTCGTTGTCCGGCTTGCATTGACGGCTCCGCCATTCATAAACGTACTCCTCGGAGTCGGAGCCATGGCCTTCGCAATCGCCCTTACCATAGCATACAACCGCTTCGAAACAACAAAGACAGCAAATCCATAACACTCCGTCATTCCGAACTATTCCCATTACCTTTTTCTTATTAGCCAACTGCCAACTGCCCACTGAACTCCCTCAACCCGCAATATCCCACTCTTCAATAACTTTAGTCGGCCCATAATCTTCATCAAAGCCAAAAATCCTGATGCTCACTTTTCCATTCTCGTAGATCACAACATCCGCCCATGAAAACATCCGGTCACTCTCTTTCTCCATGGACTCTTTAGGAATGGAAAATGGAGAGCCACCACCTCCGACGATCACCTGCCAAGCCTTGCCACCTTGATTTTTTCTGGGCTGTTCAGCATGATAGGTGTGCTGGTGTCCGGTAAAATATACCGCCTTATAAGCCTCAACAAGATTCCAGAATGCATCTCTGACTTCAGGTCTTGCATCAAATCCGCCATCTTTGTTTTCTTTAGCACCTTTCAGCTTTTCCGGCACATAGGTAAATGCCATTTTATGACCAAAAATAAAGAACTTCTTAGCCCCTCTTTTTTTTGCAGCCTTAAAATCAGCTTCAAGCCATTTTACTGGCGCTGAACTGTCAAACCCGACAGGGTCAGTATTGATCATCGAAAAATGACTCTTCCCAACGTCAAATGAATAACTGAGTTGTCTCTGGTCTGTGGTAATCCCATCCGCCCCGATTTTCGGGTTGTTCTCAATATTCCAGGCTGTAGCTTCCTGATGTGTTATTGATTTCCATCTATTCAGATCAATAATGAGATCACCCATGTTGGTGCGCCATATATTTTCATTTTCAACAACGGCTGTTTTTTTCTCTTTTCCTTCAGCATTTTTTACCTTAATCTGGGTCTCGTGATTTCCCGGAATAGGAACAACATAGGTGCCCGACTCCATCAGACAGGCCATCATTCCTCTCCAATAGGCATAGTAGCGCTCCATCGTCTCCTTTTTTGATGAATACCCATAGATCATGTCCCCATTGTAAAACAATGCCTGTGGTTTTTCTATCTGCATCTCTCTGATCATACGGGCCAGCACTTTGGTATTTTGAACCCAAAGCAAATCCTGTTCAGTTGCCCCGGCGAGCAACGGATCTCCCCGGCAATCACCGACAGTAGTAAAATGAAAGGCGACAGGATTTTTCGTCACCTCTGCATCTGCGCTATATGAAGCAGATACTATAAGGAATAACAATAACAAGGCGATGAATAACTTTTTCATAGAATGAGGTTAAACCTTATTGATGGTTAACGATGAAATTCAACCCAAACCTGAAACAGCTTTGTTTGACCACTTAACACAGCTGGCGGCAGGGGATAGTGAGCAATGTTCACAGCATGAATAGCCGCACGATCAAATACATCTAATCCACTGCTTACGACGATATGTGGATTTTGCTGAATGCCGTCATGCAATGAAAATTCCACCCGTGCCCGGCTCTTTGTTCTCATATTGTTAGCTGCCGAAGGGTACTCGACAGCATCCTGAACAGCAGCTTTTACTTTTGCCGCATATTCAGTCAGTGGATCTCCTTTTCCACTCCCACCTGCCGTTCCTTTCACTTGCTCAACAAAGGCTTGTTGAGTTCCATTCGCTTCACCTGAAACCACCTCTGAACTCATGGGCGCAACTGCAGCGCTTTGCACTATATGTTTTTCAGGTGCAAGTTCATGCGTTACAGTTTTATGTTTTATCGGATTTGGCTTAACTATACTCTTAAGCTTCGGCAATGGCAGGACGTCCTTTTTTTGCGCAATTGGAGCATTGAGAAGCTTTTTCTCTTCCTGCAAATTGCTTAATTGAATAATTGCCGGACTTGTCATCTCAACCTTATTCAATCTCTGTAACCCGATAAAACCAATGCCCAGCAAGGAAAGAAGGATGAATTCTGCTATAAAAGCCAACCCAAACGCCTGAAGCATTTTATGTTCACGATACCTGACTGCCATCATAACTCACTCGCCCCTCTTAAAAAGTTGTTTTGCGTGCGGCCAATGCAATTTGGGTCGCACCCCCTGCTTTAACAGCATCGATTGTCTGCAACACATCCTGAAGCGAAACGCTTTCCGTTCCTGCAAGAGTAACCGCAGTTTTTTCAGCATCGCGTTGTTTCAATAACGCGGTCAACTGTGCATAGGTTATCTGTTTTCCTTCGACGAAAAGCCTCCCGCTTGATTCAAGTTCAACCAGTAACTTGGGTGTTGGTATTTGTGCCGCACTGGAACTTGTAGGCAGCTTGGTTACATGACCACTCGCCGGTATCATGCGCAAAGAGAACATGACAAAAAACACCAGTAAAAAAAGCATGATGTCGATCATTGGAATGATCTCAATACGAGCCCTGCGTTGTGTGAAATAGCGCATTATTATTCTGTATTAGGCTTGATAAGAGAGCGATTGGAATAACTGGTGACGATTGATAATCATCACCTTGAGAGTTTCCATTTGATGAACAACCTCTCTGATCCGTGTATTCAGGCTATTGAAGAAAAATATCCCTATCATGGCAATGACGAGTCCTGAAGCTGTTGCAATCAGAGCTTCCGCAATGCCGCCTGTAACTTGAGTTATACCACCTTGTATGTCCGCAAGAACGCTGAAGGCATTAAACATTCCTATAATTGTACCAAACAGCCCTAACAGCGGTGCCAGGGTAATAACCGTGTCCAGCAGCCATAGTGAACGGTCCAGCTTTGGCACCTCATGCATAATCGCCTCCTCCAGGCTGCCCGACAGCTCTTCCTGATTCAAATGGTCATGCTCACCATTTATGGCAACTTCAAGCAGTCTCAGAACGGGAACCTCATTATGACTTTGATGAAACTCTTTGATGGTGTTTTTATTAATGACCGTTTTAGAGCGGCACAATTCAATTGCTTTTTCCCCAACCCGGTACATATTGGCAAGGTAGCGCCACCGTTCAATAATGACGGTTAATGCAAGCAATAAAAGAAACAGCATCAGGTACAGGGTGCCGCCTGATTCGTTGGCTAATTTGAAAAGGTGTTCGAATGACATGGATGGATAGCTTTTTTAGTTTATCGGTATAAAGAGAAGAGAGGGGTTAACCCTCTCTTCTCTCTGGAAATGGCAAAAACAACCGCAGCGCCTAAAAATCAAGTCTTAGCGAAGCCATGAAACTGCGTGGAGATTGCCATGCGAAGGTATCGCCAGCAGACGGTCCTGTTGTTAACACTGGTTTCATTGTAATGACATCCTGTCGATCCAGAATATTGTATACGCCAAGGTTAATTTTCATATTCTTGACGCCAAGACCTGGATTCTTAAAAGTATAGCCTATGTTGCAGTCAAGCGTTGTGATTGGATCCATGGGACACAGCTCACTGTTGTCAGCAAATTGCTTTCCGGTATACTTATACACAAGAGAGCTTGACCAGCCATGCTCTTTATATAACAGTCCAAGTGCCGCAGTGCTTTCAGGGGCAGTTGCAATAGTTAAATGGGTATCACTGGCTTTTGCTGAGTTAATTGATCCATTGGCGTAGAGAGTAACACCGCTTCCTACCGCATAAGTTATCTCTCCCTCAATACCTTTATAGATCACACCACCCTGATTATAGTAAACAGGATTGGAAGCACTTGACGTCGGATCCACACCGATCTTGTTATCGAAATTGATATAATAGAGGTCAGCATCAAAGGTTACCGTATCGGATTTATTGACATAACCAACCTGATAATTGGTAGATCTTTGCGGTTGAATGTTTATACCCTGTGATAACGCAGGTAGTGCTGAAGAATAGTAATTCGATATATCCGGCACCTGCATGCCCTGTGCATACTGAGCATAGACCGAAGAACTCTTGTCAATCTTGTAATTTGCCGTCAGGAATGGCAACGTTGCATTAAAATCCTTCTGCAGGCTCATAGGTGCACGGTACGCTTTCACAAGAACTGCAGCATCGATGAAAAGCTCCGTCTTCACAAATTTAATACCCGGTGTAATCTTTAAATTGTCTGTTGCTGCCCACTCAAACTCTGCAAAAGGCTGATAATTGTTCCAGCTGGAACCTTGATCATATTGGCTGTATGATGGAATCGATGAAAACCCCGGATAAGCTGTTTCCTTATAATTAGGCTTCATTGTCAGCAGGTTATAGTCGAAACGACCACGATAGGTATCTGCCCATTCACTCCAGAGTCCCACTTTTAACAACCCGAAATCGGTCTGTTTCGTGATTTTAAAAATATTACCATAGACGCTGTACTGGTTTATCTTATTGTATCCAGGCATTTGATTTGCAAGTGCTCCCGTTTTGCCCTGGGCAGTGTAAACAGTCGCAAGTCCGTTCGTAGGGTTACCGGCATTATCAGCAGCAATGGTGTTATTTCCGTACCAGTAATAGTAAGATGTGTTATCGATGCCCCAACCGCAACCTAAATCGCTTTGCAGACGCACATAGTCAAATGCGGTGGATTTGGCAACTCTGTTGTAGCCAAAATAGTTGGAATCATTAGGATTAGTAGTGAGACCATAGTTCTTCCCGAATAGGGCAGCCTGTGCGGCGGTAATACCACTTCCTGCATCAGGTGAATAGTAGTAGTTACTCTCGTTACTGGCAAAGATAGTAAGCAGGGTTTTGGAACCGATCGGCTGTTCGTATTTAAACGTGAGGTTTTTATTTCCTACACCAGAGTTCGTGAGATAACCATCACTGCTCATGTCTTGTGCGGTTACCAGGAATTTTGCCCCGCCAAGTGCCGCAAGAGTGCCTGTATTTACTGTAGCACCAGCGAGTTGTGTATTCCAGGATCCACCTGAGAAAAACGTTGAAACGCCGAATTCACTGGAAGGCACGAGTGAATACATATTCACAGAGCCGCCAAACGTTGCCTGACCAATAGTACTTGCATTTCCTGGACCACGTTCAACAGTGATATGGTCAATAATTGAAGCCGGAAAATATGAAGTTGAATGGTGTGTCGGACCATTGGTATCTCCAAAAGGGATATCATCAAACGTTACGTTAAATTGCCCGTCCTGGAATCCGCGAATACTGTTTTTAGTTTCGCCAAGACCTGGTCCATTTGCTGAAATTCCTCCACTCACTCCTGGAGCAATTGCTGCAATGTTTGAATAATCGGCTACAGGAGATTTTGCGTCCTCAAAGAATGAACGGTCAATGACTGCTTGTGGCTGTGTAGCTTGAAGAGATGATTTTACTGGAGCAACGGCAGATACGCCACCCTCACCGCCTTGGGAGCCAACAGTTCCCAAGTCAGTTGCTGTTTCGGCATGTGCACCCAATGGAGAACAAAGACCAAGGGTTATAGCAGCCAAGACCAATGGCTTCGCATTACCCTGATATTTAAAACGATGTAACTTTGACCGCTGCACTAATCACCCCCTTAATATTTTTAATTAATTATTCGGTAAACTGTATTTCTTTATTTTGTCTGACAATTGAGTCGCATTCTATGATGACTACATCATAATTAATCTTTTTGTGAAGGGATTGTAAAATCTTGATTTTAATATCTCGCTTTTATTTATTGTAAATGATAAGTAGTTGTTGCTCGCATGAGTGCTTGAGTCTCCCTGTATATTTATTTTCTATATGTTAATTACTTTAATTTGGCTTAATCGCTAAATAGTAGTTTTATATCTACTAACCGCTTATTTAATATATAGTTAGTTTACTAGTGCATTTGGGCGTATTGGGTTAGATTACGCTTACAGTAATTGTTGAATAATCAGATAAAGGAAAGAGATAAATAAATAGATAGCGTAACGCAGTCTCTTGTTTAATATAAGAAGTGTTCTATTAAGAAACAGTTGCTGGAATGTTGCGGAATTGTAAATATTATATGGAGATATGGTTAAATCTTAATTACCGGAATACTTTTGGTGAGCTCCAGCTTAAAGATTTGCTTGGCAGCGGGAAGAATCAGATGATTTTATCGACACCGAACCGGATTTAAAAGTCGCAGCCGATATCACAAACGAAGATGGGATTCTTTTCCTTTGATTTACTGCCGGAGGATCAACGGGGTGATTTCTGATACCTGTAGTATCTGTAGGACGGATAGTCGGTTTTGCATGATGAACTGGTTGCGGGGGAGTCGAAACTTTTGCTTGATCTTCCAGATAACTGAACCCCAATCCTCCAAGGATGCCAACAAATACCCCAATAGTTATGGGGAAAATAGACATGATGAACTGAAGGTTGTTTCTGGATATACCCTCGCTCTGGTGCAGTGCCATATTTTAAAATCAGCGACAAATGAACTGAACTCAAGACGAAAAATTAATTCTCCTTCTGTCACAAGGGCCGAGTAAAGCTATTCAGCCGTTTCCAGACCTCTTCAATAATGAATCCTGAAGCTTCATCCGGATCATTCATGAAAAGCAGTCTTTCGAAAGCATTATGCCTTGAGCGGGCACATGCTTTCAATAAATCATCATTGCCTTGATAAAAGCCGAACTCGTTGCGGATTACCCAACCCAGACCGAAATGAAAATTGATTAACTCTCGTTCATCAGTACTCCTAAGCTCACTCATCTCCTCTTCACTCATTGATGCGATAACACGTGTTACCGCATCATCAATTGTCCTCGGCCATTGTGACGTATCATGCATAATAAACAGAGTATTTGAAGGAAATTCAGTTGCCGTATGGTCTATTCACTGAATCTCTTACAGGTTACGAATAATATTTATGATAAAATGTTACACAAATGAAAATCTATGACGCCTGCTGTCAGGGGGCGTTTTTGCAGGGCGGGTTAATGATGGAAGAGGCTCCAGAAGTGTTCACAAGCAAAATCGAACTGAATAGCCAGAGCTTGAGGGGTTTGCCGTAATCACTTTGAAGCGCAATGGAAATACAAACGACTCTGTTGTTACTCAGTTCAGTTTTTTCTCTACTGCCTACTGCCTACTTCTTTTCCTGGAAATGCTGCACTGAATGATTTGATTCCGAGAGTTCCTGAAAGCAGGAATCCTTCTCCGTACATGACGCCGACCTGTTCGCCGAAATATCGCGCGCGCGCTTCAAGCCCGGTTAGAAACTCCTTGCGCTTGATAAGCGTCTTTGGCTCCTCTGTTGAACCTTCGCGGTAAAATTGCGAACCAAATGCAAGAACTCCCTTTCTGGATGCATCAAATGTTTTCGATACATCAACGATGACATCCGGTTCAAGGTGTCTGAACTGGACATAATAAAGCAGGTGCTGAGGTCTGTAAGGATTCTGTACAGTTCCGTTCATGGTAGTAGAAAGCTGTTGAAGACCTGCATAATAAAAGGCATCGGTGACCAGCTTTGAGGCTTTCGAATGATCCGGGTGGCGTTCATCCGCTGGGTTGGCAAAAACCACGTCCGGCCTGAAGTGTCTGATGATCCGGATAATTTCAGCAAGGTTTTCTTCGGTATAGAATAATTTTGAATCACCGAGGTCAAGGGTCGTGCGACTCTGGTACCCCATAACTTCTAACGCAGCATCCGACTCGATTTTTCTTGTTTCAGGAGTGCCGAGTGTCCCCATCTCTCCTCTTGTCAGATCGCATACAGCAACAGAATGGCCTTCACTCATGATTTTCAGAAGTGTAGCTCCGCATGCCAGTTCCACGTCATCCGGATGAGCGCCAAATGCAAGCGCATAAACCTTTTCAACTGAACTTTCCAATGGTCTTTTCATTAATCGTATTATATTTAAGCCCGTAAACCCATGATCATATCATATTTCATCCCGATGCTGAAAGTAAAGATTGTTCGTCTTAACAAAAAAGGGGTACTGCCCGTTTATGCAACTGCTCATGCTGCCGGCATGGATATTTCCGCGTGTCTTGATAGTCCGGTCACGTTAGAACCGTTTACAACAGCATTGATCCCCTCCGGGTTTGCCCTTGAGTTGCCCGAGGGGTACGAAGCACAGCTTCGGCCAAGAAGCGGCCTTGCTTTGCGCTCTTTGATATCACTTCCCAACTCCCCGGCAACTATCGATGCCGATTATCGAGGAGAGGTTCAGGTGATTCTCATTAACCACAGCAGGAAGCCCTTTACGGTTCGTCATGGCGACCGCATAGCTCAGATGGTGATCGCAAAAGTTGAACAGGTCTGCTTTGAAGAAGTTGGAGAGCTCGGAGCGACAGGGCGGGGTGTAGGGGGCTTTGGCCATACTGGAATCAGCAGCCATTGAAACATAAGAAATAGCCAGGATGGGCAAAGCCAAAAGGGTTAACCTGTTTTAAGATTTTCAAGACCAAATTTACTCAGTTTTCTGTAGAGAGTAGCGCGGCCTATGCCGAGCATACGGGCCGTTTTTGTGAGATTGCCATGGGAAGCCTTATATGCTTTGATAATCGCATCCCGTTCGTTCTCTTCAAGTGAATAGGACATTGGGTCGGCGTTTCTTGCTGGAAGAGTGCTGCTGTCTTCGACAGCTTCCGGCAATGTTTTCTCGGAAGCGCTTGTGTTTTTTGTGCCGGGGACAAAAGTTGTGCGCAACGTGTCGATAATGTTTCCCTTCCGGGTTACTGCTGAACGTTGTACAGCATTTTTGAGTTCACGGATGTTTCCCGGCCATTGGTAGCTTTCCAGGATTTTTAGCGCCTCAGGATCGAACTGGAGTTGTTCAATGTTGTTTGATCTTGCGAACTCGTCTAAAAAATGTTTGGCAAGAATTGGAATATCTTCAGCCCGGTCGCGAAGTGTCGGAATGAAAAGCAGAAATTCTTCAAGCCGGTAGTAGAGATCCTCCCTGAAGGAGTTGTTTTTGATTGCTTGAGAAAAATCTCTGTTGGTAGCTGAAATGATGCGTATATCGATGTTTTTTTCCGTTTTTTCTCCGACTTTTCGAATTTTCCTTTCCTGCAGTGCCCGCAGAATTTTTGCCTGCACTTCGGAATCCATGTCACCTATCTCGTCAAGAAACAGTGTGCCTTTATCGGCTTGCTCAAAAAATCCTATATGATCTTTATCTGCACCGGTGAATGAACCTTTGACATGGCCGAAAAGAAGACTGTCAGCAAGATTGTTCGAAATGGCAGCACAATTGACAGAGACGAACGGTCCGCTTTTTCGTTTACTGCCGTAGTGAATAGCTTGTGCAAACAACTCCTTTCCTGTACCGCTTTCACCGAGAATAAGCACGTTCAGATCAGTACCCATGACCTGTCTGACCTGTTCCATGGTCAGTTTAAGGGCAGCGCTTTTTCCTACAATATTGTGAAACAGTTCAGAGTTTTTCAGCTCTTTCTTCAGTTGTTGTATCTGGTCTTTCAGAGCGGATTCGGCAAGTGCGTTACGCATGACAATTTCAAGCCGATCTATATTCAATGGCTTGGTCAGATACTCGTATGCGCCAAGTTTAATGCATTTTACAGCCTGTGGAACATCATTTGACGCGGTAACCATAATGACGGGCGTGCTGATTTTGTGAGCTTTTAAATGCAGCATCACTTCAAAGCCATCCTTCTTAGGCATATTAATATCAAGAAGAATAACGTCAAAAGTCTGTTCGGAAATGCATCGTATACACTCCTCACCGTCTTCTGCAGCGACTGCAGTGTAGCCCATCTTTTGAACATAATGGGTAAGAATTCGTCGGGAAATATTGTCGTCGTCAGCTATAAGAACAACCCTTTTCCGTAATACATCCGTTTTCTTACCGTTATGATTGTTACTATTTCGATCCGCTTTCAATGCATATATCCTTTTTACTTAATGGGGGCCTGGGTAGTGGAAGATATATATAAAAAACTCTCAAATATAAACACGATCTGTGATTATCAAAAGTTTTGATACTGCACTAATTCTTATTTAATACAATAAACCGGGTAATTTAATTGCGTAGTCAGATTTTTGGTTTCAGGGTTGGCGCAGGAGCTTTTATTTCAGGAACAGCTTCTTTCTGGGAAAAATGTATTTGCTGGACCTCCTTTCTCTGCCGATCCTGTCCTATCTGCATGCCAGGCGAAACGATATTATTCACTAGCTGTCCAAGTCCGGAACTGACATTGCTGAACAGGTTCTGGACTTGACCTGAGCTCACGGTTGAGTTCAGATTTTCAAGCAGGTTTTTCCATAATTTACCAAGTTCCTGAAAAGAACTTTGAACCTGTTCCGAATTAATGGTGGCTGTCACCCCATCTATCAGCTGTCCCGTTGTTGATGTGACACCTTCAATCAGCTGCCCGGAAACAGAATTGACATTATGGAGTATTCCCTGGACCGGTTCGGAATTGATAGTTGAGGTAACACCTTCAATCAGCTGTCCCGTAGCGGAACTCACCGAGCTTATTATTCCCTGGACTGACTCGATAGTCGAATCAATCAGGTAGCCTACGTTCCCGATCAGATTAGCCATATCCCCATTGCCGACATTGGATTCCTGTTTTGTCTGTGCCGCCGGTTTCGGCGCGACTGCCGGTTTGTTGAGCTCTTCTGCTGCCATAGTTGTAAATGGTTAAGGGTAAGTAATTAGAGGTATTTTGCTCAATATAACAATCTATTTACTAAGTTCTTCACCTCACAAAAAGGTATTTTAATCAGAAGGAACAGCTTCATTGCTGTTAATACGGGCCATGTGAATGTCCTTTACTCTCCGCTCATATTCTCTCTGTAATACCTGATAATTGTCTCCTGATCACATCCAAGCGCATACATGAGGTGAATGGTTCCAAAGATAAATTGGAGTCGGATTATGCCGTTTTGGTGATACCTTCTCGCTGATGTAGTGACCTCGGTTTCAAGAATATGGAATGGCTCGTGCTGTTCTATCCGGCTGATGATATTGATATCTTCCATAACAAGATGGGTATCGTCGAATCCTCCGATCTCATGAAAGAAAGATTTATCAATAAAGAGTGACTGGTCCCCTCCACGGCATACCATCAGCGGAAACTGTGTGAACCATCCGTACAGGCTCATGATGGGGTTGCTGTCGTTAAAGTTCATCCGGAAGCAGCCTGCTTTTTTACTCTCTGCAGCAGCTGAACGGATATCGTCGACAAAGCTTTCCGGAGGCTGAGTGTCCGCATGTAGAAAATAGAGAATATCCCCTTCGGCAAGACGTGCTCCGGCATTCATTTGTCTGGCGCGTCCTTTTGCACTACGGCAAACAGTTACAGGAAAGTCCGAAAGGATTCCGGGTGTATCATCGGTGCTTGCATCACTGACAATGATGTTTACCCCTTCATATCGTTCTGTAATTGAAAGAAGCCCCTTTAGCGACTGAGCGATAAGCGCCTCTTCGTTATAGGTCGGGATAATAATGCTTATGCTTCGGGTGTCCATAATCCGCTTTTTTTCAGGTCATCAAACGTATCGATATCCGACAGCTCAGGAAGCAGTTCATGTTTAATGGCAAGGCGCTCAAGTGCTGCAATGGTTTCGCTGAGTACCTCCTTTGTGCTCCACTCTCGTCCGAGGAAGAGTTCCGGAATGAGCAAGTTCAGCCCGATAAGATAAAATCCTCCATCACTTGCCGGGCCAACGACTGCATCTGCATGTTCAAGAGCCGCGAAAGCTGCATCAAGCATAGCACTGCTCAACTCATAACAGTCTGTACCTATAAGCACGATATGGCGAAATCCGGCTTCAAATCCTCGCTTAATCGCATCCCGCATGCGCTCGCCAAGATCGTCACCCACCTGTAGTTGAATATTAAATTTATCAGTGATAAAAATATCGTTGGCAGGAAGAAAGTGAGAATAAAACACTATTCGCTGTACAGCAACCTTTTCGGCTATGCAAGCGGTATGACGCCGGAGTATTTCGTACACTGCAAGGGCTTTTTCATCACCTATCGAGCCTGCCAGACGTGTTTTTACCAATCCCGGTTCCGGATTTTTTGTAAAAATGATCAGCAGTGACTCCTTACTCATACCAGCGACCCATGACAGCTTGAACCGGCGCCGGCCGTACATCCGTAACAGTGCTGACCGACGGTTATCCGACGACTCTGGAGTATCTTCTCGTTGAACGAGCTGATATGTTGCGGTAGCCTCTTCTCCAGCGGCAGGCGGAGCATCTGGTTGAAATCACAGTCATAGAGCGTTCCGTCCCAGCCGACCGACACCGTTGTTCGACACATCAGGTTTTTCACTGCAAGGGGATTGAAGCTTTTTGCAAGGAGCGTCATATACTGGCAATATCGGCCTGTTTCAAGCAGATCATTAAGAAAACGGCTTATCGGCATGTTCGTAATGGTATAGAGATGGTTGAAGACAATGCCATGCTCTTCGTCGAGCTGCTTGCGGTATGTTTTTTCAAGCTCATACTGCCCAAGTGGCAGCGACATGTCTCCGGGATTATAGACCAGGTTGAGTTCGAGGTCGTTTCCCTCTTTTCCGTATCCGAGGTTGTTGAGCAGTTTCAAAGCTTTGATGGATCGGTCGAAAACCCCGTTTCCCCGCATAGTATCGACAGCTGTTTTCGTATAGCAGGGAAGTGAGGCGATAATGGTTACCCTCTGCTGTTTGAGAAACTCCGGAATATCACGGTATTTTTCATGACCAGTGAAAAGGGTCAGGTTCGAACGGACAAGGATTGTGGTATCAGGTACTCTGGTTCTTATGCGTTCAATGAACCATCGGAATTCAGGGTTCATTTCCGGTGCTCCACCAGTAATGTCCACTGTTTTTATAGAGCTGTTATCAAGTGCATCAAGGCAGTGCAGCATGGTTTGCTGTGTCATCATCTCCCTGCGATCCGGACCTGCATCAACATGGCAGTGTCGGCAGAGGAGGTTGCACACGTAGCCTGTGTTAATCTGCAAAACATCGACACTCTCGGCGGTGAGTGGTGCATTTCCAGACTTGTTAAGTATTTGATTGAAAGGAGGAATGCCGCAGTCAGTCTCTTCAAGCAGCTTGACCTGAGCACCAGCGTCAGCATATATCGTGTTTTTTCGGTGGAGTGATTGTTGTTGTTGCATAGCAAGAGTGGATGAATGTGGCGTATGGGGTTGTAAACGCATATTTCGGTAATTCGTTCAACGTCCGTACCTACCCCTGAAGCTCAGTGTTAAAGCTTTTCCCAGGGGTTTAAACGGTCTGTTCAGCCACCGAATCTGCTGAGGAGCTTTTCAGCAACAAGTTTTCCGCTCAGCGCAGCCCCTTCCATAGATGCGAGATAGCGTTGATAGGTATAATCACCGGCAAGAAAGAAGTTTTTGATAGGACTGATTTGATCAGGACGGAATTGATCGACATCAGGCACAGCCTTGTAAACCGACTGGGGAATTTTGACAATTGTTGATTTCAGTAGTTTTGCCTGGCGGGATTTTGGGAATCGTTCATGGATGTCTTTCATCACCAGCTCGGTAATGACCTCGTTCGGCATGTTCATGAGTTGATGAGCCGGAGCAAGCACAAGGCTCATGACGCTGCCGCCGCTGGCTGTTCCCATGCCGTTCTGGAACCCTTCAGGGCATGTGATTGAAACATCGGCAAAGGTCGCGAAAATCGTGCCCTGCGAAAACATGAGATTATCGGTATCGGTTATTTTCCTGTCGAACCAGAGCTGACAGTTAGCAACAGGACTGCCGACAAACTCGTGAAGGTTGCGGAAATATTTATGGGCAAGCCACTCAACGGGCACTATTTTTTTAATGTTATGTACGGGTAGAGCGGAAATATAGGCGTCAGCCTCAATATTATGGCCGTCCTGCAGTACAGCATGTTTAATGGTTTCATCACTGTTCAGTTCAAACCTGTTCAGCTTGGCATCAACAAAAATTCGGCCACCCTTGCTCTGGATGTACTGCCGCATTGGCTCAATCATCGAATCGCCGGGATTTTTCCTGAAAAAGGCAAACTTTGTTGCAGCATAATCAGTCCCGAAATATTTGAATATAGTGATCATCGGTCGGGCGCTGATGATGTTAGGCTCGATGAAGTTCATGGCAAGTGCGATAGCGCGCCACAGCTTCTGCAAAGAGTGTTCAGAAGCTCCTCTGAGACGGTGCCATTCCGAATAGGTCATATGGTCCTGGCTTCGGAAATACTCCTCATTGCCTGCCAGGGCAGGGAAGAGGCCTCTGATCAGCGATATTTTGTCCCACATGGTAAGAAAATCGGTCTGAAGACCACCAACAACCTCCGCCCAGGGACTCGGAAGCTTTGCTTTTTTAAAATAGGACTGCTTGCCGTCAGGCTCGGCATAGATGAGTGAGTGTTCTTTCCACAGATAGTTATCTCCCGCACCGACTCGATCGAGGTATTTCTGAAGCTGTTCGTAACCTCCGAAAACAATATGAAGCCCGGATTCTATCGAATCGCCGTCGCTGTCTTTCCATACCGAAACCTTGCCGCCGAGTATTTTGCGTTTTTCGTAAATCTCAACCGTGTGTCCACGATCCACAAGTTCTATTGCTGCGCTGAGTCCTGCAACTCCCGCGCCGAAAATTGCTATTTTCACCGTTACTTATGATTTGTTATTACAAGAGATGTGGACTGCCGGAACCAAGGCGCTAATATAAGTAATTATTATAAACCAAACTCGTTATACTCTTTCCAGACCTGTCTCAGCCCATATGGTTTGCTGATTCATGCTATCCATCTCCTTACCGGGGTACCTGCGTGCCGTAAGTATATGAAGATAGAATTTTTTGTTGACCCGCGAACATCAAAAGCTTGCGAAGCAAATCGCTCAATAATAGCCAATGCCGATTTTATGATCAGTACAGCACACAGTCGACGCACATTCTGGAATTTTCATTCTCGATTTCCATGATAAAACAAGTAAAGGCCACCCATGAGATGAGCAGCCATTTACTTGTTTATTTATTGAGCACCTTTGGATTTCAAGAGTGTTTAAACCATCAAAAAGCGCTGTAAAGAACGAGCGTTGTAAGATTTTTACCGATATCACTCGTATGAGTATCTCCTGTATAGATACTGTGGTTCAACTGTAACTGGATATTTCTTGCTGGCATATAAGCTAATCCTAGAGTCACTGCATCATCTGAATCTGCTGTACCCACCCCTGTATTTGCTTTTCTGAATCCTGCACCAAGAGCAAGTCTGTCCGGAATAACCCCAAGCATGCCTGAAATAGTCCAGACTTTTTTATCCCCTACTGTACTATCGTTGTACGCATTCGGATCAAGTGGGTCTACGGTTTTTCCAGCTTTACCATAGGTCGCATAAAGACCTAACGGAAGATCTCCAATTTTTCCCTGACCTTGAAGATCAAAAGCCCAGGCATTAGCATGTTCTTCCTTTGTCGTGAAGGTCGAAGTTGCATTGTCAACGAATTTGACTTTGGATTCTCCTGTCCAAATCTGAACACCTGCACCAAGATCCCAATCGCCTATTTTTGGAGTAACTACAGCTCTGATGTAATTTAGGGGCTGTTTAATGCCGAAATTACCCTGCGCCATAACATAAGGTGTATAATTAATGTATCCATATTTGTGATACACAACTAAAGCAACACCTGAAGCGGCATGCGCTGTACCTAGATATTGTTGAGCTGAAGTCTCTTCAGCGTTTTCGAATGCACGTGCAAACTCCACTGCACCAGTATTTAACAACTCAAAACCATATGCCGGGCCTTGTGAAGATGTTGTAAAGGGAATGGCACTCAGCGTAAAGTCATCGATTTTTGTCATTATAGGCATCTTGAACTCCGTCAGAATATTACCATCGGTAACATCCTGCGGAACAACTGAAAGTCCTACTTCAAAACCGATGTTCTTTGAAACTCTTCCACCTATTACAAGAAAAGCCTCATCCGGAAACGAAATATTGCCATAATTGGTTGGGCCGGCTTCGGGAGTATTTGCTGTGCCATTTGTTTTTTGATACCGAAGCTTGCTGACAAATGAAGCATTCAGTGTCGAAGGAAGAGAAAGATTGTCATCTTCTATTTTTCCCTGTTTTCCAAGTCCTGAATCAGTATATCCATTTGCTTTGAAACTTCGACCAAAAGCATTCAGTAATGGAAATTGTTCGAAATGACATGCGGCACAAGAAAATCCTGTTTGGCGTGCATATACTGGCGTAGCTGTAGCCTGTTGAGGAACAGCACATAATAAAGGAGCCAACGCTCCGATTGAAGTTAAAAAAACACGAAGTTTTGTAGTCAGCATAATAAATGTCAGGTTTTATAGTTATGAAAAAGAACAGTGTTGATGAAATTAAAGTAATATAAAAAATATACTGATATGATCAACCGTTATGTCTTTATTTTCTGAGTTCTTAAATAACAGATGATATTCAGGAAATCATATATGCAATAATGTTTTCGATATCAGTTTGACTTATAGATTCATTGCCGCCTTTGGCAGGCATCTTATTAAATCCTGAAACCGCATTGTTTACGATATTACTCCATCCTTTTACAATACGCGATACCCATGACTCTTTATGACCTGGCTTTGGAGCCCCCATAATGTTATTATCGTGGCACCCTGCACAGCCTGCAGATTCATATTTATTCTTGCCCAATGAGATATTATACTTTTTTTCAAGAGACGCTTTTGTTAGTGCATTTTCATGATCAGATTTATAGGCGATATCATGATTTTTAATTTTCTCTTCCGCATGCACCTGAATACTGTCGCTAATAAAAACTATAGACAGAATAAAAAATATTTTTAGAGTTTTCCGGGTCATAATATTTCTCCACTATTTAGTTGGTATAATTA
>Ga0118677_10003644_pt1 | contig 28909 bp, 21 predicted proteins | sample AliMusrvi5mmetaG_FD_86154 | JGI IMG/M metagenome (GOLD analysis project Ga0118677, IMG submission 86154) | reverse complement strand
TGAGTTGCTTGTATTGCTTCATCTGTGCACCTTTTACTTGGTCGTTTAAGTGGCGCTGATAGTAACGCAGCTCACCACTTAAATTCACTTACAAAAGTTGCACTTCAGACTTGAATCCGCCACATTAAAGGAAGTGCTATTGGAACGAATAAAAGTGTTGCTATAGTCCAAAACAATTTGTCATCGGTTGTAGTATCTGACCTCCAAAACTCAACCATAATAAAAATGAAACCAGCAAGGAGAATGATTTTGACGGTGGCTTGTATTGGTCCAAGCAGGTTTAGTTAATTGGCAAGGCCAAAATAGCTGGACAAAAGATAGGCAGGGATCGCAATACAAAAAAACAGAAGCAATGCTCTTTTCATGTTTTTCCTTTCCTGTGCCAACAATTGTGACAATGATTTAGAAATGATCTGACAGAACTGATACCCAACCTGCAAGTCGAAAAGAGATCGCGTAAACTATCTTGCTGGATATAAGGTAAAACCTTCAGGGGCATATCCAGGGACGTTGTTTATTTGTCTATTAACTCGGAATTAAAGCAAAGTTAGTGAACTAATAAACAACGTCCCTCAAGCCGTCCCGACCATTGTAGTCATTTTATAAAATGACCTATCAATACTTACTGGCCGTGGGAACCGAAATCTAAGCCGCGTACCTCAACGGATCAGTCAGCCCCGCCTCGGCGAAACCTTTGAGACGCAGCCGGCAGGAGTCACACACGCCGCAGGAGAGCCCTTCCACTGTCGGATCATAACAGGAGTGTGTCGAAGCATAATCCACTCCCAACTCCACGCCGCGCCGGATGATCTCTGCCTTGCTCATTTTGATCAGCGGGGCGTGAATTTTGAATCGCGAGGTCCCTTCTACACCCGCCCTGGTCGCCAGGTTGGCCATCCGTTCATAAGCTTCGATATATTCGGGCCGACAGTCAGGATAGCCGGAATAATCCAGAGAGTTGACACCTATAAATATGTCGGAAGCCCCCAGCACCTCTGCCCATCCGAGGGCAAACGAGAGAAAGATGGTATTTCTGGCCGGGACATAGGTAACCGGGATATCCTGCCCAACCCCCTCCTTGGGAACATCGATATCGGCGGTCAGGGCGCTTCCCCCCATAAGACGCAGATCAAATTCCACAACCAGATGTTCCGACGCCCCAATCCTTTTGGCATTCTGCCTGGCGACAGTCAGCTCATGCCCATGGCGCTGGCCGTACGAGAAACTGATCGCAAAAATTTCGAAGCCCTCCTCCCTCGCCATTGCCATGACGGTGCTGGAATCAAGCCCTCCGCTGTACAGCACTACCGCTTTTCTTTGCATGACTAACTATCTCCACATTAGGTAATGTAGTATTGATTCGGGTCCGCAGTTCACATACCCGCTAATCCCGCCAAGTTGAAATTTACGACAAAAGATTGGTTACCGGGACGATCATGGAGCGCCATTTTTATGCTCCAGCATTTATGGCGATATTCCACTGTATATACAGATTCAAGGAAATCTCCACGATCAAATGAGTAGCGGGCTGTGTAGGAAAGCGTCATCGGCTTGATCAACCTGGTCGACAGACGACCCTCGAAGTATTCAACATCATTGCGGGACATTTTATAACTTGCTCCAAGCAGGTTTCCCTGCCTGTCATCAAATTCGATACCGGCAGTTGAGCTGTCAATGCGGCGTTCGTAAAGGTTGTAGCGCGCATCAAAGGTCATGCGCGCCAACCGATGCACCCACGCATCCGATTCAAATATAAGATCGGTCCATGGACGCAGGGAATCCACCGTTGTCAGCTGATCCCGTCTCGTACCTTCAAAACTGTGCCCCAGCAGCAGCTTGGCTCGCGAGATATCCCTGTATTCACTGGTCTCGCCGGAGATGAATTTGCCACCCAGCAGGCTGGTTACAGAGAGATACGCCACATTCTGCCAAACCTGACGATCCGTGTTATCATAGAATGGCAGAAGTTGCTGACTCCGATCCGGAATATAGCTGTAGCTTATTTCAGGAATAATCTCATGGCGCAGTTTTTTCAACGCTGTAGTTTCAAGCTGATAAACACGACTTAATGAGGTCGATACACGGGCGCCGACTTCAGGTATCAGAGCCCCGTTATTTTGTTGAACTCCTTTTCCATCGGTACCCTCGTCTGTATTATAACCGCTTATATGCGCTCCGGCAAAAAGAGATGCGTTGAGATAGCCGTTTTGCGACTGCAGCAATGTCACGCGGGGAAAAACAGTGAGACGCTGACCGCTGGGTAACGCTTCGCGGTACAGGTTCGCAATAGCGGCATCGATATCAAAATATAGCGGCATATTAAAAACACGTTGCCGTACCCCGGCCACTCCGATCTCCGGTAGAGTCTGAAGTGTTCGGCTGTTATCAACTGCGTACAAATCCTCAATAAATCGCAAGTGGGTCGTCAGGGCATAGTTCTGCCATGTTTTAAGAGCATTGAGCGTAGTATCACTGCTTTGGCGGTTATAATCGCCGCTCTTCTCGCCGAAATCGCCCAGGAATGTACGATCACTGTTTTGATTGACATCCAAGCGAAGGTTCATATCCGGTGAAATAATTTCTTTATGATTCTGCGCAATCTGCCATCGCCAGCGATTCTGCAACAAATCGTATATCTGATATCCACCAAAATGACCTTCGCTGCCCCGGGTGCGTATATATCGGTAATCCAGGCCTGTACCTGCGCCTCTTTTTGACAGCAGGTCAAGGTTGAAAAGAAGGTCCTGGCTTGGAGAGATGACCAGATAAACCGGAATGCCCAGCTGGATCCCTCGGGTATTTGAGTAACCAAACTGCGGAAAGAGGAGTCCGGATCTCTTTTCGCGCACAACCGGAAAAGCGATCCAGGGGAGATACAGTACCGGAATATCTTTTATGTAGAAAACGATATTCCGTCCCGTAGCGTATCCCAGCAGATTTACCTTGAGTTTATCAGCCTTTAATTTCCAGCTTGGATCAGGCAATTCGCATGTTGTCAGCTCGGTTTTACTGATTTCAAACTCACTGTCGCTTAAACGAATAATATTTCCGCCGGTTAAAGTGAGGTTTGAAGCCGGAGCATAGAGGGTGCCCTTGTCCATCTCGCCCCGACCGCTTTCAAGGTTAAGCGTGATCGATTCACACTTGATTACATCTTTGCCTTTTGTTACCACCACATTACCGGTAGCATGCAGTGTCCTTGTGCTACCGTCGTAACTGGCCTTGTCGGAGACGAGATTCACCCCTTGCAAGGTTACTAAAACGTTGCCACTTGCCGTAAATACCCCGTCTGAATCTCCATGGCTGATCGAGTCGGCTTTGATATGGATATTTTCGTCCGGAAATTGTGGGTCTGCGCCCCAGGCATAGGACGTGCAGAAACAACATATCAAAAACAGCAGCACTGTTTTAGGAAGGGTTCTCATATCAGAAAGTCAGCCTCGAATGCCTGAGTAGTCGGAGTTTTCAAGCCATGCCTTTGTTTCACCTACAATAAAGAGTGAACCGCAGACCAGGATCATATCTCCCTGGACAGATTCGCTCCGGGCTTTTTGAATGCCGCCGGCAACAGTAGCACATGGTCTGGAGTCAACACCCATTTTGGTTAACAACAGTGAGAGATTTTCGTCGTTCATGGCGCGATCAACTGATGGTGTAACAGTATATATCCGTTCTACCAACGGTATCAGGGGAGCATACATCTGATCAATATCCTTGTCCGAGCAGACGCCGGTCACCAGCAGGATACGTTTGCATGGATAGTCCGCCAGAGCCTCGGCCAGGGCTTTAGCTCCGGCAGGGTTGTGGGCGCCATCCAGGAGAAGGGGCGGATTGCCGGGTACAAATTCCATGCGGCCCGGCCAGTGAGCGCTCGCGATGCCCTCCGCAAGGGCATCGGAACCGACAGGCGTTCCAGCGGAATCGAGCGACTCGGCGGCGGCAAGTGCCAGGGCAGCATTCTGGACCTGATAGCGACCAGGTATGCCGGGCGCAAGCTGCATCAGTGATGTGAAAATCCCCTTGTAATCAAGAGCTCCGTGATGGTTCCAGACAGCTGAAAATTCTCTTCCCATGCAGGCAAGAGAGCTATTGACCGACCTGGACTTTTTCTCAATCACCGCAAGTACATCGTCTTGCTGTTCGGCACAAATGACCTTTGTAAATGGTTCAATTATGCCTGCTTTTTCGCACGCTATCTCCTGCAGCGTGGCGCCAAGATACTCGGCATGATCGACCGCGATGGGTGTAATAATCGTCATCTCGCCACAAATTGCAGCAGTGGCATCGGATCGCCCTCCCATACCGGCTTCAAAAACAGCGATCTCAACCATCTCTTTGCTGAAGACGAGGGCCGCCAGAGCCGTTACAATCTCAAAAAAGGTGGCTTCTTCAGGTGCCACAGCCAGCACTGCTTCCAGGTTGCGGGCAAGCTCGTCTGTCGGGCACTCAACTCCATCAATTCTGAATCGCTCGCTGAAACGCACCAGATGGGGAGAACTGAACAGCGCCGTGCGATGTCCTGCACAATTGAGAATGGAGGAGAGGAAGGCGGACGTGGAGCCCTTGCCGTTAGTGCCGACGACGTGAATGCTCCGGAACTGTTTTTCGGGATTGCCAAGTCTTGAAAGCAGGGTGTTCACCCTGTCTACGCCCGGCCGTATGCCAAAACGCCGACGGGCGTAAAGCTTTTCAAGCAGAGCCGCCAGGGGCATGTCAGGTGGTTGGGCGATGTAGCATCTTTAAAATTGAAGCGATCTTTTGACGCATCTCGGTACGAGGAATAATGGCATCGACCATTCCATGGTCCAGAAGATATTCAGCCCTTTGGAAACCTTCCGGCAGTTTCTGGCGGATAGTCTGCTCAATTACACGCGGGCCGGCAAACCCTATCAGTGCTTTAGGCTCGGCGATATTGATATCACCCAGCATCGCAAAACTGGCTGTGACACCACCGGTGGTTGGGTCGGTCAGCAGAGAAACAAAAGGAATTCCGGCCTTTTTCAGCTTTGCTAAAGCGGCGGATGTCTTGGCCATCTGCATCAGGGACAGGATGCTCTCCTGCATGCGTGCGCCTCCGGAAGCGGATATTACTATAACCGGCTGGTTGTTTTTAAGGCCTCGCTCGATCGAACGGGTGATTTTTTCACCCACCACACTCCCCATGCTGCCGCCCATGAAGGAGAAATCGAAACAGGATACCTGAACAGCAAGCCCCTCTATGGCGCCCTCGACACAGATGACCGCGTCCTTCGAGCCCCCCTTGGAAACAGCGACATTTATACGCTCCTTGTAGCTTTTGGCATCCTTGAACTCCAGAAAATCTACTGAAGTCATGCCGGCATCAAACTCCTGCCAGGTGCCTCCGTCAAGCAGAGCCTCAAGACGTTTACGGGCGGAGATACGGTAGTGGTAACCACACTTGGGACAAACCTGCAGGTTAGCCTCGATATCCTTACCCAGGAAAGTTTCCGAACACCCCAGGCATTTCACCCACATCCCTTCAGGAGCCTTGCTCCTCTTGACGTCAGTTTTTTCTATACCGGCTTTTTCTTTGGTAAACCAGCTCATAGCAGGCCTCGCACCTTTCGTAATCCTGGATATTTGTATTTGCCACTAAATCGCATGTTTCATTGCGCTGACAAACTTTTTGAGCTCTTCCTTCAGCCTCTGCCCGGCATATTGCTCAAACATCTTGACGATGGCGCTCCCTACCACTACCCCATCGGCCAGTGCGGCAACACTGGCCGCCTGCTCCGGAGTTGATATGCCAAAACCGGCCATTACCGGAAGTTTGACTTTCCTCATCACCTTTTCCAGCTCGTGCGGCAATGTATCCGATACGATCTGACGCGTTCCGGTAACACCTGTCACCGTTACATAGTAGATAAAACCGCGGCCCAACCTTTGAACAGTACTGATACGGGTTTCGTCAGATGTAGGGGTCAGCAGAAATATTATATCAAGGCCGTTTGATCTTGCGTGACTTAGCAACTCTGCCGATTCCTCAGGGGGCATATCAACAAGCAAAAGGCCGTCCACCCCGGCATCGGCGGCATCTCTGCAAAATCGCTCGTATCCATAGGCGTGCACAGGATTTAGATAACCCATCAGGACAATCGGAATCTGGGAGCGTGTACGAACTTTTGTAACCGTGGCAAGAATACCTTCCAAAGTGGTACCGGCGGCAAGTGCACGCTCTGATGAAAGCTGGATTGTTGGTCCATCTGCCATTGGATCCGAAAAAGGAACGCCCAACTCAATAATATCAGCGCCTGCACTCTCAAGCAGATGGATCATCTCCTCGGTGACATGCAGGGAAGGGTCACCGGCAGTAATAAATGTAACCAGTGCCTTGCCGTGCCGATCTCTTATATCTGAAAAACATTTTTCAAGTCTATTCATAAACGATCCTGGCTATTATTACATTTCATATCTTGAAGCCGGCCATCTCCTTCTCCAGCAGATCAATCTGACTGGATAAATCTGCGACTGATGAATCCATGACCGATGAGGCATGACTGTTGGCCGCACTGGAATTCTGGATGTTACCAACAGACCTGGTAATCATTGTGCTGTTCCTGACCTGCGAACGGCATGCGTCGCGAATGTGTTCAACCATTGAGGTCACATCTTCGGTCGAGTGTGCTATCAGGCTGCTGGCACAACTTTGCTCTCGAGTCGAGGTTCGTACATGGTTGGTAAGTTCTTTCATGCGTTCAGTCGCCGAGGTGATAAAATCCGTTCCACGTGAGTGTTCCAGGGCCGAGCGTACAATGTGCCCGACCATCTCCTCCACACTTTCCATCGCCATTTTGATACTGTGACTGCCACGCGCCTGCTCAACAGTGGCATTGGCGATCTCACCAACCTGCACACTGGCAAGCTCAACACCGGTCACTATCTTCTCCAGGGCGACACCTGAACGCTGGGAAAGCTTTTCACCCTCGGATATGCTCTCTTCCGCCTGGTTGATGGCTTCTACAGCCCGCCTGGTCTCTTCTTGAAAGCCCTTAATAACGGTTGCTATTTCACGAGTAGAGCTGCTGGTCCGTTCGGCGAGTTCTCTGATCTCATCCGCCACAATTGCAAAGCCTTTGCCGTGCTCTCCAGCCTGGGCAGCAATAATTGCGGCATTTAGCGCAAGCAGGTTGGTCTGCTCTGCCACTTCATCAATGACTGACAGGATGGCGCCAATATCGGTGCCCCTCAGCGACAGATTCGCAATGACATCAGCCGTTATCTGTGAGGAGTTGCGGATGGCCTGCATACCGGCAATGGCCTCTTCTACAGCTTTTTTTCCTGTCTCGGCATCATTTCTGACCGATTCTGAGATAGCTGCCGCATCCAAAGCGTTTTTTTCAACCTGCTTGATGGTGGTATCCATCTCCGCAATGGACGAGGCGGTACAGCTTGAGGCATCCCGCAAATTGACTATGCTGTTGCCGATCTGCTTGATGGATAAGGACATTTGACCAATAGATGAACTGACCTCTTCCACAGCCTCCCCCAGTTTTTCGGCGCTTGTAGCAACCTCCTCGATACTGGCGGCCATCTCCAGAGTAGATGATGATGTTTCGGCCGACGAGGCCGAAAGCTTGTCGATACCTTCGGACACCTCTCTAACGGATTCGTTAATATCAACAACTGCCTGAGAAGTTTCCAATACCGCCTTTTCCTGCAGCTGAGCTGAATTAACGACCTGTCGCGATGCCTTTCCAATATTGTTGTCAATCGAGGTAAGTACTACTGATGTCGAATTGACACGCGAAACCATGCTGTGAAGGTTTTCAGACATTGTATTCATTGCGTCTGCCAGTGCAGCAGCTTCACGTCCGCCATTTACCACAAGACGCTCATTGAGCCGACCATTGGCAACTTTTCGTGCAAAAACTACGCAGTCATTGAGTGGTCCGGAAATTGATTTCGCCACAAGATATGAAAAAAGTGTGATTGTGATGATGGTTCCCGCAGCGATCAATGCTGCGACAATGATTTTACTGAAAACCATCCCTTTTATAGACTGTTCCGCCAAGAAAACATCACTCCGAATAGTGTCAAGGATTGTTGCCACGGTTTTGCTGATTTCATTGAATCGCTGGAGCTGTATCCCAGCCAGCAGATAGCCGGCTTTAAGCGAATCATCCTTAGAGATGGCAGGCAAGATATCAACCAGCAGCGTCTTTTTATAATCCTTCCAGATTGTATTGGCTTTTTGAATGGAATCCTTATTGTTCTCTGACTCCATCAGCATCGACCCGGTGTCAAATTTCTGATCTATATCCCCGGCAAGACTTTTTATGCCGGCAACCGTTTTGTCTGCGATTTCCCTGTCAGTTTCCAGCATCAAGCTCCGTATATCATTACTGATCTGGTAGAGGTCAGACTTGAGCAGCGCTATATTCTCGAGTGATACCTTGTTATTACTGATAATATTGTATGCTTTGCCGCCGATACGAACCTCGTTCATCATATACAGACAAACCGCCGCCACGAGCAGAATGCCGACAAAAGCCGACGCAGAAAGGAGGAACATCTTGGATTTAAGTGAAATACCGCCGGTGCCGCTGGAAGAAGCTGATTTCTTCACAAAATTACTCCCCGCCAGATGTGGTGACAGACATGGAAAAAGCCGCCCGACTATATCAGAGCGGCTGCTTTCATATCAAGCAAAAACGGGGACCGGGTGGTTTGCCGGATGTCTTGCATAGAGCGTGAAGCGTCTTAGAAAATTACCGGCATGCATGCTTCCGGCAACAACTGACAAGCTTCTTCAAGGATTCCAGACTCCAGAATCAGCCAAGGCGAGTTTTTCAGACTGACGCTTGAATTCTGATATCATTTCATGTCTGACTTGGCGAATTTTTTTCATATAAGCATCAGCCTGCGGACCCTGACCGCAGTACAACTTTTTGGCTCGCTCAATGTTTCCCTGCGCCATGTCAAGCTTGGTGTACAGTTCAAGAACCGCGGCTTCAGCGCACTTTGCATCATCACTCATGTCTTTGGGAGAATAGCCATGGCTTTTTGCGCGACAAGGCATCAATTGCCATACCCCAAGGGCCCCTCTGGATGACACGGCATGCGCAGAAAGTTTATGGCCTCCCGTTTCAGCAAGCGCGATCTCAGCCAGATCAAAAGGCATAAAAACGGTGCCTGCTGTTTTGTAAAAGCAGAGAGCAGCAAGCTTTTGTCCCCGCTCGGGATTGGTCCGGCGTGCAAAAGCCAGTTCAATAATCATCTGTTGTTTTTTTCGCTGGATTAAGGAGATGCTTTCGCTGTCAAGCAGAGATGGTTCGGTGGTTAGCGAAGAGGCAGAATGGATTTCTGGCTTACTGAACGGGGCATTTTCGCATGCCGATAATAAATAAAGGCATGACAGATAGATAAGTTTTTTTCGCATAATAGAGTAGTTGGGAGGTGGTATCGGCTTTGCCGGAGCGGCGTCGTTGCCCATATTGATATCAGGCGTATCTCCGGCTGGATGCTCCTTTCATGGTTAATTTACCCGTAAAACGCCAAAATCCCGGTTTACGGGACTTTGCAGGCATCTGATCAAGATTGCCGGACATTACTTTATATATTCGCTCTTGTCAACATAATTGGAGTAATGCCAATCATGTCGGACAGTTAATACTTAAATAACGACATCCACACCAGCTACACCCCAGACAATTCTTTGAGAGTTACTCTTTCAAGGACGTCGCGGACCTGAAACTGGACACGTTTCCAGACAGGGTGCACATTGCAAAAAACGTCTCTTGAACATTCGCCGGAATTGATAACACACCTGTTCGGAATGATCGGCCCTTCAACCGCTTCAACCACTTCAAGCAAGGTTATCTTCTCGGAGGAACGGCCAAGTACAAAACCGCCGCCAGTGCCGCGATAAGACTTTACCAGTCCGATCTTGCTGAACTGCTGGAATATCTTGGCAAGAAACGTGGGCGGTACATCAACGGCAGCGGCTATGTCGCTCAACAGACAGACCTTGTCTGCCGGCTGTGCAGCCAGATAAACAATGCCCCGGATTGCATATTCACCTTTTCGTGTGAGTTCCATCATGTGTAAAACCCCTCTAAAAAGACAATTTGTATCCTTTTAGGGGGTTTATGCGGGAATGTCAACTTTAATTTGAATCTACTGCAAAACGGTGAAGGGGCTTGGGTGGGGAAAACGGAATATTTATGTCGCGGGAAGTTCTTCTTCGGTTTTTAGTTTCTTTTTGCCAAATATTAATGCCACCCACACGCTGACCTCGTACATAAAGTAAAGCGGCATCATTATCACGAACATGGTGATCAGGTCAGCGTGGAAGGCGGCGACCACGGCGCTGGCGAGAAGAGCATATTTGCGTTTGGTGGCCAGAAAAGCATAGCTGACAATTCCGAAGCGCGCCAGTAACAGCGTCAGAACCGGCAGTTCGAAGATCAGACCGAACATCAGAATCAAACGCAGACAGAAATTGACGTAGGAGCTGATATTGAACCAGCTTTGCAGGCCTTCGGCTTCATATGAGAGAGAAAAATTGATAATGACCGGCCAGATGATAACCAGAAAAAACATGGCTCCGATGCAGAAGGTAACCGTGGCGGCAAACACGAACGGAATCACCAGTTTACGCTCCCGGCCGGTCAGTCCAGGGCCAATGAACAGCCAGAGCTGAAAGAAAACGATCGGCAGAACCAGGATAAACCCGGCCAGCATGGATATTTTGCACTGGATGAAGAACGGCTCCAGCGGTGCGCTGTAGTTGAGGGGGTGTTTTTTTTCGGGAGCGTTGATCTCCTGGTCAAGTTTGTAGTGGGAGTAGAGGGTAGGCGCCCACTCCTTGACCTGAGAGTAAGCCTTTTTCTTTATATCCGTCAGATATGTCTTGCCGGTCAGCGGTTTTTCAATGAAGTTTAACAGTACGGTGGAAAAGTTCCAGGCCACTCCCATACCGATCACAACCGCTATGAATATGATCACCAGCCGCTTACGCAGCTCAACCAGATGTTCAATAATTGGGGCTACTTTTTCTCCACTCATGTCACACTCCTATCACAGTGAGCTACAGGCTTGCAACCCTTTTTTATTTATTCCTGCCCGTTTTGCCCCTGCCTGAGCTATCGTTGTCACCGCTCCTGCTATTCTGCCTCAAAGTGTCAGTACGACGCTGCACTCCGGTCAGCCGTTTGCCGCGCACCGGTGTACGCGGATATTCTTCCGGTTCTGAGGTCAGAGCAGATGGCGGGGGCGGGGGAGTAGACGATTTGTGACTGATCAGCACAAATTCAATGCGCCTGGTTGCGGGAGATACCGATGCTACCTGGACTTGAGCCTTATCACCTATACGGAAGACTCTTGCTGTGCGGCGCCCTATCAGCGAATGCTGTTTCTCGGCAAAAATGTAAATGTCGTCCGTCAGGGTCGAGATATGTACCAGTCCCTCAACGAAAAATTCCTCCAGTTCGACAAAAAAACCAAAAGCGGTCACTCCGGCGATATAGCCGTTAAAATCCTCTCCCACATGCTGCTGCATGAACTGGAGCTTCTTCATCTCCACCACGTCACGCTCGGCCTCCATGGCCACCCTTTCCCGCTTGCTGGTATGTTCGGCAACCTCTGCAAGCCGCTCGGTGGCAATGGCAAGCTGCCGAGCAGCACGCTTCCCTTCGGCTCCGCTCAGGGAGCGGCCCGTTGGCTGAGCGGATTTGCTAGTTGGCTGAGCGGAGTCGAAGCCAGCCGCCAGGACCGCCTTCAAAATCCGATGCACCACCAGGTCCGGGTAGCGACGGATGGGGGAAGTGAAGTGGCAGTAACAGGACGATGCAAGCCCGAAATGTGCCAGATTCTCGGCGGCGTAGCGGGCCTGTTTCATACAGCGCAGAAGGGCGTAGTTGATCATGCGCTCCTCGGGACGACCATCAGCCTGAGCCAATAATCGCTGCAGTTCAGATGGATTGACCTTGTCATCCACCAGGCTGAATTCATAGCCGAACCCGTAGATAAACTCCTGGAAGGTCCGCAGCTTGTCCGGATCCGGGTTTTCGTGGACGCGATACAGGAAAGGTATGTCGCGAGAGGTTATGAAACGGGCAACCGCCTCGTTTGCGGCCAGCATGAACTCCTCGATCAACTGGTGCGCCAGGTTGCGTTCGGCGCGGATGATTCCTTGGGTCTGGCCTGTCAGACCGATGATAATTTCAGGTTCGGGCAGGTCAAAATCGATGCTGCCCCTCTTTTTACGCATTCCCATCAGGATCAGCGCCAGCTCTTTCATCTCAAGCAGCATCGGTGCGACCGGTCGGAACTTGTCAGCCAGCTCAAGGTCGTCGTCTACGATGATCTGCTTTACAATCGTATAGGTCAGACGGGCGGCACTCTTTATGACGCTAGGGTAGAAGACGGACTCCAGCATCTCTCCTGAACGGTCAAACAGCATTTCTGCAGTCATCGTCAGACGATCGACCTGCGGATTGAGCGAGCAGATACCATTCGAGAGATGCTCAGGCAGCATCGGTATGCAGCGATCAGGGAAATAAACCGAGGTGCCGCGCAGATAGGCCTCTCGGTCCAGCGGGCTACCCTTCTTTACGTAGTGCGACACGTCGGCTATGGAGACCCAGAGCCGGAAATTCTGCCCCACCCGCTTAAGTGACACGGCGTCGTCGAAATCGCGGGCCGTCTCACCATCGATGGTCACTGTCGGCATGCTGCGCAGATCCACTCGTCCCTCCATATCTCCTTTGGTGACCGTATCAGAGAGCCCTTCAGCCTCGGCCAGAACATCCCTGCCGAAGATGTGCGGAAGATCAAAGCGGCGGATGACCGACTGCACCTCCACCTCCGGGTCGTCCGGCCACCCCAGCACCTCCACTACTCGACCCTCGGCCGGACGACCTCCAACGGGGTAGGAAGTCAGCTCGGCCACCACCTGATGGCCGTCCTCCGCCAGGCCGCGGCCTTTGACCGGTATCGTCACTACAAGGTTAAGCCGCTGGTCCTCGGATATGACGACTGCTCCGCGCCTGGTCTCTTCGTAACGCCCCACGATGCGACTGGTGGCGTGTTCAACCACCGCTGCAACCCGCCCATCCAGTTTCCCGCCACCCATGCGGCTTAGCGAGGAACTGGCCTCCACCAGATCACCATGCAGAGCTCCATTCAGATATTTGGAAGGGATAAAGATATCCTCGCCACCATCTTCAGGGGTCACAAAGCCATAACCGTCGCGGTGCACCGAAATCCGGCCTCGCAGCGTACGGCTCTTCCCCGGCAGGGTGTAACTGTTCCCCTTCAAGCGAACCACTACTCCGTCATCGGCCATATCTTCCAGCATGTTTTTCAGCTCACGCTTGACATGGCGCCCGCCGAACTCGCGCAGGAAAGCAGCAAAATGGGTCGAACCCTCCCTTTGTTTGAGGAACGTCAGGATCTGTTTTTTGGTCAGCAGCATGATAGTTTCCACCCTGTAGAGCGCTATATTGCCTGTTATGGGATGATATGCCATTTAGGCCCACTATGCGACCATTTTCACGGGTTGGGTTCGTCGATATCTGACATCTTACCTGTGATATTTTCCTCGTTGCACAAAACAAGCAGTGTCTGTATATTCTGCCTCGGTTAGATTGTCACCTTGAACGCAGCAAGGTGATAATCGGGCGGAACATGATAACGGTGCCAAGGCTATAATAACGGCGTATCCCCCTCGTCTAAAGGAGATCAGGTTGAATAAAATCAAGGGACTCATATCCAGCAAGATGCGCATTCCTTCACCGCCGGCCATCGCTATCAAGATACTTGACATGGTCCGTAAGGATGATTTCACCTTTAAAGATCTTGCCGGCATCATAGAATCAGACCCCGCTCTGGTGGTAAAAATCCTGAAAGTGGCCAACTCTTCTTATTACAGCTTCGCAAGAAAGATCACCAGCATTGAGACAGCACTGTCCGTTCTCGGATCGCATGCGGTAAAAAACATCGCCCTTTCCTTTGTCATTATCTCCGACCTCTCCTCAACAAAAGATGATTTTTTTGATTACAACTTATTCTGGCGACGAGCAATTACTTCTGCTGTTGCCGCGGAATTGGTAGCAGAGCTGGTAGGCATGAAAAATAAGGACATTTTTGTCTCGGCTTTGCTGCAAGATATCGGTGTCATTATTTTTCAGACATCATTACCGAATGACTATCGATCGGTCATGAAAGAAAATCTTACCGGACAAGAGCCGCTTCACAAAATTGAAGAACGATATTTCGGCTTCAATCATCATGAATTGGGGGCTGAACTTCTCAGTAGCTGGCATCTCCCCGAAAGCATTTTTCAGCCGATTTTGTATCAGCACTGTGAAAAGCCGGTTCCGGAACAGTATCGCAAACAGATGGAAATTCTTCAACTATCGGACCATCTTTCATCTATATACCATGGGAATCAATGTGTTGAAAAAATCCGGAAGATCAACAAAATCCTTGATACCATGTTTGAAATTCGAGGCGAAGCCGTTAATGAATTGATAGATGCCGTTGCAAATAAATCCATTGATATCCTTACCTCATTTGATTTCACTCCCGGAGCTATGCGACCTTTTTCGCAAATTCTGCAGGATGCCAATGAAGAGTTGAGCAACCTGAACACCTCGTATGAAATGCTTGTGATAGAGCTGAGAGAAGCAAAAGAAAAGGCCGAAATGCTGGCGAGTGAGCTTCAGAATGCCAACAAACGATTGCAGGAGCTGGCATTCCGCGACGGTCTTACCGGCTTGTTCAATCATCGGTATTTTCAGGAAGGAATGGACAGGGAACTGGAACTGGCACAACGATACGGGAGAGAGTTTTCGTTGATCATTTTCGACATAGATCATTTCAAGAAGATCAACGATACTTACGGCCACCCTGCCGGTGATCAAGTTCTGATCGCTATAAGCAAAACAGCAGAGTTGGCGGTAAGAAAACCGGATATCGTGGCTCGGTATGGCGGAGAGGAATTTGCCGTTATTTTGCCTGAAACCGGGTTCAGGGATGCAAAAGAAGTTGCCGACCGGATTCGGGGCGACATTGAACGGAAGATTATTAATGTTGATGGAGTAACCATCAAAATAACAGTCAGTGTAGGATATACCTGTTACCGCCACTCTGCATATGTACGGGACAAAAGTGCAATCATCAGTATGGCTGACGGGGCGCTATATACAGCCAAACAGAGTGGCAGAAACATTGTGTTTGCAATGAGGTTTCCAGGGACTTGAGGTTCGCCGCACCTGAGTTGTCATCTTCGCGGAGTAAAATAAGTCCTTTATCCTTTCTTTGTAGTAACGAGAACAGCACATGGGGACGCGTCTACATTCTTTATAAAATGGGGAATGTAAACGCGTCGCCACGTCCCCTATACCCCTTTCCGTTGAACTGATTCATAAAAGAATAGACTCATATATATGGAGGTGAGCAGTATGTTGACGAGCAAGCTCTCCCTGAATCAGGCATTCTGCCGCTGTTTGGTTCTCATACTCTGTTTGAGCCTCGCCACCGGCTGCACATCACTGAAACCATTGGCATCTGCCGAGCCGCAGACTATCATCGCCGAGATCAAACCGGGCGACACGGTCCGATTGACCACGAGGGACGGCAGGGTGCGGGAGTTTACGGTGCAGGAGGTGACCATGCAGCAGTTGGTTGGGGAACAAGAGCGGGTGAACCTGTCGGATATCACCGAGATTGAGCGGCGCGAGTTCAGCAAGGGTAAGAGTTTCGCCCTGTTTGGCGGAACGCTCGGCGCAATTGCTTTGGCCTGCATCATTTCCTTGTTTGCCTCGTTCCGGCCGTAGCCGGCAGGCGGTCTGGCGGAAGTTATAATGGGGGCATGATACTGAGCGACCGGCATGGAAACTGGAGGAAACGACGAAAGAATGCTCCTGTTTAGACATAATACATTTCAGTTGGCTTTTTGAATAATTTACCTTTATATATGCAGCCGGAGGATTCAGCTTGATCGTCTTACCGGGGTACAGCATATCGCGGCTTCTCTACCAGGGCAGCCGGACGATAGTCTACCAGGGGAGTCGTAACCTCGACTCGCTGCCGGTTGTTATCAAGACCCTTCCGCCCGAACAGTCGACACCCGAGAACGTCGGTCGGCTCAAACACGAGTATGAGATTATCAGAAACCTTCATCTGGCCGGAGTTGTAAAGGCCTACGGTTTCGAAATATCCGGCGGCATATCCGCGCTGATACTGGAAGACTTTGGCGGAGTATCCCTGAAGAGCAGAATTTCAGCCGGCCGGATGGAGTCGGCGGCGTTCCTCAGAATTGCTATTGAAGTTGCAAAGGTGCTTGGTGAACTGCACACGCACCTGATCATTCACAAAGATATCAAACCCTCCAACATCATAGTCAACCCATCTTCCGGCCTGACCAAAATCACCGACTTCGGTATTTCCACGCGCCTGCAACAGGAATATTACAGGGCGGTGATCTCCGACTCTTTCGAAGGCAGCGTCATCTACATGTCTCCAGAACAGACCGGTCGCATGAACCGCGCGGTGGACTACCGAACCGACTTCTATTCTGCCGGCGTATCTTTTTACGAATTACTGACCGGCCGCCTCCCATTCGAGGCGAAGGATCAAATGGAATGGGTACACTGCCATATCGCCAGGCCCCCGCTCCATCCCCATCTTGTTAATCCTGATATCCCGGAGACGCTGTCTGCAATCATCATGAAACTCATGGCCAAGACAGCCGAGGAGCGCTACCAGAGTGCCCATGGCCTTGTCGCTGATCTTGAAAGGTGCCTTGAGCAGCTTAACTCCAACGGCAAAATTGCTTATTTTGCACCCGGCAGCCAGGATGTTTCAAACCGGTTCCAGATTGCCCAGAAACTCTACGGCAGAGATAACGAGATCACAACTCTGCTAAACGCCTTCAACCGCGTCTGCGCTGGGGCCTCCGAACTCGTGCTGGTGACCGGCTACTCCGGAATCGGCAAATCAAGCATTGTCAGGGAGATTCATAAGCCGGTCGTCAAGCACCAAGGCTATTTCATCAGCGGTAAATTTGACCAGTTCCAGCGAGACATCCCATATGTCTGCCTGATCCAGGCGTTCCGTGATCTGGTTCACCAGATTCTGACCGAAAGCGACGAAGCGATCGCACGATGGAAGAAACAACTGACGAAAACCTTCAACCGTAATGGACAGGTAATCATCGATGTGATTCCTGAGGTGCAGTTGATTATTGGCGAACAACCGCCGCTGCCGGAGCTCCCTTCGGCAGAATCCCAGAACCGCTTCAACCTGGTCTTTCGAGACTTCGTCGGGATATTTGCAAGGAGGGAGCACCCACTGGTTATCTTCACTGACGACCTCCATTGGGCCGACACGGCCTCCCTGAAGTTACTCCAGTATATCGTCTCCGCCCCTGACACCCGGCATGTCCTGTTAATCGGCGCCTACCGTGACAACGAAGTAGACAGTACCCATCCGCTGACGCATGCGCTGGAACAAGCCCGCAAGAACGGGGCGACTCTACACACCATCTCACTCGGCCCACTGGCCGCCGAAAACATAACTCAACTGATTTGCGATTCCCTGGCCTGCTCCCGTGATGAGTCACACTCACTGTCGCAGATTGTGTTCTCAAAAACCGGAGGGAACCCTTACTTCGTCAATGAACTCCTGAAAACGCTCCATAGCGACGGTCTGTTGGAATATGAGCCGACTCAGCGCAGATGGTGCTGGGATTTGAAACATATTGAAAAGGTCCGCATTGCGGATAACATGGCAGAACTTATAGCAGGCAAGCTTCTCAGCCTGCCTGAAGCCACCCTTCTAACATTAAGTTTCGGTGCCTGTATCGGGAACCAGTTCACTCTCGCGACCCTCGCCCTCGTCATGACTCAAACGCAGGATGAAACAGTTCATGACCTCTGGCCGGCCATCAGTGGCGGGTTCATAACCCCCGACGGCAGATTTTACATCGACGGATGGGATGAATCGCAAGCTGCAGTGACTTTTTCCTTTATCCACGACGGTGTTCAGCAAGCGGCATATTCGCTCATGGGCGAGGATGTCAGGCGTGAGACCCACATAAGGATCGGCCGGCAGTTGCTAGAGAACTCCACCCCGGAAGAACGCGAGACCCGCCTGTTCGAGATTGTCAGCCATCTGGCCGACACCCGTACGATGATCAGCGATCCGGTTGAGCGGAAGCTGGTGGCAGAACTCAACCTAAAGGCCGGAGAAAAGGCATTGGCATCAAATGCCTACGAATCTGCCCTCAAGTACCTCACCACCGGCATGGAGCTTTTGGATGGTAATCCCTGGCACTCTGATTATGATTTGACCAGTACCCTTCACATCAGGCGTCTTGAGTGTGAACTGCTCTGCAATAATTTTGAACAGGCCGAGCGGCTATTCGATGAAAACCTCAAAAAGCTGAGGACCCCGGCAGAAAAAGCGATTGTCTACAATATAAAAATAGTCCTCTGCGCCAACCTCGGCCGTTTCAGGGAAGCCATAAACCTGGGGGCCGAGGCGCTTAAGATGTTCGGGGTAACACTCCCTTTCACCCCCGGCAAACCGGCCATACTGCTGCAATACCTCAAATCCCGCCAGCTACGTGCCCGAAGGCGGCGGGAAGGTTTCACACAAATTGCGGAACTGATCCGCCTGCCGGATATGTCCAAATCTGACCGACTTGCTGTCATGAGCATCCTGTCGAACATCGGAGCGCCGTCCTATCTGCACGACAAGAACCAGTTTGCCCTGATAGCCATGATGATGGTTAATCTATCGCTGGAACACGGCAATTCCGGTCTGTCGTCGTTCGCATATGGTCTCTATGGGATGTTGATCATCGCCGCCTTCGGTGAATTCGATGCCGGATATGAATTCGGCAACATGGCGCTCAGGCTGAATGAACAATCCGGGGATATCTTTGCCAGGGGCAAAACAGCCTTTGTATTTCATAATTTCATAGCCCACCGCAAGAAACCGCTGTCTGAGGGCGCGGAGGCCTTGAAGGATGTTTTCCTGGATTGTCTCCGTAGCGGCGACCTCATGTATGCGGGGTATTCTTTACTAGCCCGTGTACTGCACCTGTCAATAGCTGGCGCCACCTTGGGTACGCTTCTGAAAGAAGGCAACCGCTGTCTCGAGTTCCTGCATCGGGTACAAAACGAGGATGCGGTGTTATTCGTAAGGATTGTGCAGCAGACATCACTCTGCTTGAGGGGAGAGACCAAAGGGCCGTCCAGCTTCTCTGACGAACAGTACGACGAAGAGCAGCAGCTTACCCTGATGAAAGAGAAGAAAGCGCTTGTCCCGCTGCAAGGGTACTACCTGTTCAAGTCTCAGGCACTCTATATCATGGGAGACTATGATGGAGCCCTGAAAATGGCCGAAGAGTCTGAGAAGCTTTCCGAAGAAGCGCTCTGCCAGTCTTATCATGCCGACCATTATCTGTATTATTCCTTGGCTATTACTGCAGCATGGCCAGGTTTATCGTGGAACAGGAAGAGGCTTTTTAAAACGATCCTGAACAGAAACCTGAAAAAACTTGCCGAATGGGCCGGGCACTGTCCGGAGAACTTCCGACATAAGGAGTTGCTGGTAGCCGGGGAAATCGCCCGGACCACCGGGGCTGCAACGCAAGCAATCAGGCTGTTTGAGAAAGCGGCAGCTTCTGCCGTCGAGAATGGATTCATTCAGTGCGAGGCTATCGCATGTGAACTGACCGCCGGAATGTATCTGGCTCAGGGGGCCGATACGGCGGCGCGAGCCTGTTTAATAAAAGCCTGTCACGGGTACTCCGCGTGGGGTGCAACCGCCAAGGTGAAACTGCTGGAGGATAAACACCCCGAATGGTTCTCCACTCCGGCAACCATGACACCAGTCGGCGAAGAGACAACCCATACCTCTACCGCAGCGTCGACCTCCAGTGGTAGCGGTACACTTGACATGATGACGGTTATCAAAGTGTCGCAGGCCATTTCGGGAGAGGTCTATCTGGACAGGCTCCTGCACCGTTTGATCGGTTTTCTGATCGAGAACGCGGGAGCAACGCGGGGGGTTCTGATCCTCAAAAGAGACAATTGCCTGTTCATAGAAGCCGAAGGTACAACCGAGTTGGGCAGCACGGTTGTGCTCCAGTCGCTGCCGGTCGATGACTGCGCCAGCATCTCCGGATCAATCGTCAACTTTGTTGCCAGGACCCATGAGCATCTGGTTCTGGACGATGCGGCCAACAGCGGCAGATTTACCCATGATCCTTACATCATGGAGAATACGTCTAAATCAATCATTTGCACACCGATCATCAATCAGGGAAGAATGACCGGTGTCCTCTACCTCGAAAACAATCTGGCGACCGGGGCCTTTACCGAGCAGAGGCTCAAGATACTGGAACTCCTCTCTTCACAGGTCGCCATCTCAATCGAAAATGCACGACTGTATGAGGGGCTTAAGAAGGCGACTGAAGAGCTTGAGGAGTACAACCGCACTCTGGAGCAGAAGGTTGAGGAACGAACCAGGGAGCTGAGCACGGAGATAGATACCCGTAAAAAAGCGGAAGAAGCGGCCGAAGAGGCTAACAGAATCAAGTCGAACTTTTTAAGCACCGTATCCCACGAATTAAGGACTCCGCTGACCTCTGTGCTTGGTTTTGCAAAGATTATCAGAAAAAAACTTGACGAGTCCATACTGCCGGTTCTCAATCTTGAAGACAAGAAAGCGGCCAAATCGCTGGGACAGATCCGGGACGTCACCGAAATCATCGTAATTGAAGGAGAGCGGCTCACGGCTCTGATAGACGACGTGCTTGACCTAGCAAAAATGGAAGCCGGCAAGATCGCCTGGAACGTACAGCAGATTTCTATTGACGAGATCATCGACCGTGCAACATCAGCGGTCTCCTCTCTTTTGGAACAGAAAAATCTGGAGCTGATAAAGGAGGTCGAGGACGGGCTGCCGGAAATATCCGGCGACCGTGACCGTCTGATTCAAGTTGTCATCAACCTGCTCTCAAATGCGTGGAAATTCACCAATGAAGGCTCCATCACCATCACTGCACGCCTGGCGGGAAGAGGCGCCGACCACCATCTGCTGAAGATCGGCATTACCGACACCGGAATCGGCATCAGCCCTGAAGACCAGGGTAAAGTGTTCGAGAAGTTCAGACAGGTGGGTGACACTTTAACGGACAAACCGAAGGGAACCGGACTGGGATTGCCAATCTGCAAAGAAATCGTCGAATTCCATGGCGGAAGTATCTGGGTGGAAAGCAAGCAGGGAAAGGGAAGCACCTTCTTCTTCACTATCGCAACAAAAAATAAACATAATCCGCCATAATCGCAGGAGATTAATGATGCCAAAAATTCTGATAGTTGATGATGAACCGTTTATCCGACAGTTACTCGAACTGACACTGGAGGAACTCGAAGATGAAGGGGTGGAACTGCTGTTCGCATCGAACGGTGATGAAGCGTTGGAAATCATCAAAAAGGAACGACCCTGCCTGGTTTTTCTGGACGTCATGATGCCGAAGAAGAACGGATTCGAGGTTTGCAATATTGTAAAGAACGAGCTGGAAATGATGGATACCTACACTGTTCTGCTAACGGCCAAAGGACAGGAGTTTGACAGGGAGAAGGGTCGTGAAGTACGTGCGGACATGTACATGACAAAGCCCTTTAATCCGGATGAAGTCCTGGCCAAGGCCCGCGAGATAACAGGCATAATACCAATTTCAAATCAAGGACGAAATCAAGGCGGCGAGGCTTGAGAATAACCGTAATTACTTCCCGGCCAGCTTGCTTTCCCAGCGCCAGGCATCCGCCACAATGGTTTCCAGATTATCAAAGCGCGGCCTCCAACCGGTCAGCAGCGCTATTTTGTCGGCCCGGGCAATAAGAGAAGCCGGGTCACCCGGTCGACGTTCCGCCTCTACAACCGAAAAATCCACACCACTCACCTTTTTGACTATCTCCAACACCTCGCGAACACTTCTTCCACGTCCGTAGCCAACGTTCATGGCGGTCGGCAACCCACCTTTCCCCAGATATTCCAATGCTGACAGATGTGCGGAAGCAAGATCCTCAATATGTATGTAGTCCCGAATGCCGGTTCCGTCCGGGGTGGAATAATCGGCCCCATAGATGCTTACACTCTCCCGCATACCCAGAGCCGCCTGACAGGCCACCTTGATCAGATGTGTCGCCTCGGGGGTGCGCTGTCCGATTCGGGCCTGAGGGTCAGCACCTGCCACATTGAAGTAGCGAAGCGCCACATACCGCATGCCGTGGGCCGCCGAAACATCCCGCAGCATCCATTCGCTCATCAGCTTCGAAGTGCCATAGGGATTGATCGGCACGAGTGGGCTCTCCTCGGAGGCCACACCACCATCTGGAAACCCGTAGACGGCCGCCGTACTGGAAAAGATAAAGTTCTTAACGCCGTATTTGACGCAGGTTTCAAGCAACCTCAGCGTATTAAGGGTGTTGTTGCCGTAATATTTTAGAGGTTTGGAAACCGATTCGGGAGCGATAATGGCGGCAGCAAAGTGAAGCACCGTACTGAAACGGTGCCTCTGAAATAGTTCTTCCAGTGCCTCACGGTCAGCCAGTTCACCCTCCATAAACTCTTCACCGTGGATCAGCGCATTCCTGAAACCGGTGGATAAATTATCGTAAACTACGACCTTAAGACCGGACTCGGAGAGCTGACGGACCACGTGACTGCCTATGTAGCCGCATCCCCCTGTGACAAGAATTGCTTCTGACATTTAAAATCCTTTCAGTTCAAGTAGTTATTGATATTCTTCAGCGCCCGCTGGAGCCGTTCGGTACTGTGAGCCTCGATCGTCCAGACCGCATCCGGGGCATAGCGAATAAGCAACTGGAAAAAGAGGTCGAAGTCGATCTCCCCCTCCCCCACCGGGAGGTGTTCATCGCTTCGGCCATGATTGTCATGAATATGACTCTCGGCGATATAGGAACCAAGTTCACTGAACCAATCCTCTAACGTAACGGTTGTGAACATATTCCAGTGACCAATGTCAAAACAGTGGCGGAAACAGGGGTCATCTATCTCATCAAGCAGAGCCTTGAGCGTTGATGGTTCCTTTTCGAAGATATTTTCAACTGCCAGGATCGCGCCCAGTTCTCGTGCCTGCGGTACGAATTCTCGCCAGAATTCGATGCTGTTATTCAACCACTCAAACCGATTATCACCGTAATGCAGATCATCGAAGCCCGGATGTACAACGATCACCCGTGGATGAAGCAGTTCTGCGGCCTTCATGACCTGCTGGATGCGGTGACGGGTCGCTCTACGGATGCTTGTATCCATAGCGCCCGGGTTCAGGTCCATGAACGGAGAATGGATCGTTGTGGCAAGACCCGCGCGCCTCAGTACCTCGGAGTGAGCGGCCAACTCCTCCCAAACGATCTGATCAAGCGATTCAGCCGGAAGGTAGATCTCGGGATTTATCCGATTTGCAATTGCGTACTTCAGGTGTTCTCCCAGGCGGGCATATGGAACATGAGCGTGGACAACACGGTTCATTGCTGAGCCTTCCGATGCTCTTTGATGACCGAGTCCATGGCGGTACGCTCCACGAGATCCTCGAGTTTGGCAATCGATCCCGGTTCTCCGAGGACAATCAGTGTATCGCCACCTTCTATTTTAGCTTGGGAATGAGGGTTAAAAATCATCTTCCCGTGAGACTTCTTGATGCCGACAATAATTACTCCTATCTCTTTACGGAAACCGGAACTTACAAGATTCTCGCCTGCAAAAGCCGAGTGTGACGGTATGTTGATCTCCTCCATCTGCAGATCCATATGTTCGCTGCCGGTAGCAATCTCGATAAAATCGACCACATTTGGGCGCAGTATCGACTGGGCCATTCTGCTGCCGCCAATAATGTAAGGAGAGACCACCTTGTTTGCCCCGGCTCTCTTGAGCTTTAGATCTGAGCCCTCTTCGCCGGAGCGCGCCAGAATATAAAGGTCCGGATTCAACCCGCGAGCCGTAAGGGTTATATATACGTTCTCGGAATCAGAGGTTACAACCGAAATCAACCCTTTGGCCCGCTTTATACCGGCCTTGAGGAGGGTTTCATCAAGTGTTGCATCCCCCTTCAAATGGAGGTAGCCGTCTTCATGCAGTTTTTCGTGGGTATCGGCATTTTTTTCTACGATAACAAAGGGAAGACCGTTGGCTTTGAACTCCTTGCAGATCAGCGAACCGATCCTTCCGAATCCGCAAATGATGTAATGATCATTTAATGCGTCTATCTGCTTTTCCACCTTTTTCCTCCCTATTATCCTCTGGAACTGCCCCTCGAACATGATCTGGGCCAGGCTGCCGACAATGTAACCCAACACACTGACACCCACGAGAATCAGGCCCATGGTAAACATCTTGCCGCCGTCGGAAAGGTCGTGAACCTCCTTGAAACCAACTGTTCCCAAGGTAATGACCGTCATGTAAAGGGCGTCCAGAAAACGCCACTTCTCTATGGTCATAAACCCGGCTGTCCCCCCGGTCACTAGCATCAGGAGAACAGTTACAGATATTTTCAGGTGTCGTACAGGGTCCATGATCGGATCAGATTACCTGCAAGGACTATAAATTACAAGCAGCTTTCTTGGTGTTGCCGGAAGTACGGGACATGAAAGTCACAAAGAATATCCGCGTGGAAATACCTGAAAAAAACATGAAATGCAGAGAGTTATGATTGACAAAACATGCATACTGTATACAATGTAAAAAAATCCGGGGGCGGGACTATTATGAAGAAAATTTGCGAAAAACATCTGACACTTCGTGAAAAAATACTTGAAAATATCCGGGATGCCATCATTTCGGGATCGCTCAAAGCCGGTAGCAGAGTTTCCGAGCCGGAACTGGCCGAACGCCACGGCATCAGCCGGACACCAATCCGGGAGGCATTTCGACAACTGGAATCGGAAGGATATTTGGCTGTCATACCACGCCGTGGTGCGATAGTCAGAGAACTTAGCCCCAGAGACGTGGAAGAGTTTTACGCCATTAAAAGCATCCTGGAAGGATATGCCGCCCGCAGAGCCTGCGAAAAATTTAGCAGCAAGGACCTTGACCGGCTCCAGGCAATCAATGACAAGCTGGCCGAGTTGGCCGGACAGAACGATATTAACCAGTTTTTCAAAATTCACAGCGACTTTCATGACCTTTTCATAAAGGCGGCCGACAATGAAAAATTGCGGACTTTGATCACCGGACTCGTAACCAAATTCCAGCGACTGAGATTGACATCTCTAAGTCTGCCTGGACGGATGATGATATCAGTTCAGGAACATGATAAGATCATTGACGCCTTCCGCAGAAGAGACGCGAACGCGGCAGAAGATCTGGTCCGCAAAAACGCCGAGTATGGCGGACAGGTACTGATGAGCTAGACTCTGCCCATCGGTTGATCTTTAAATTATGTGTGGCGTAAAGGTGCAATTATGGCCGTGAGCAAACATGGCATACTCAAGCAGATACCAAAAGTTGACAGGATTCTGGGATTACCGGATGTGGTTTGCCTACTGGGTCGGTACCCGCGGCTCGAAGTGCTGACCGCAGCACGCCTGGTGCTTGCCGACCTGAGGGAGTCAGTAAAAAATGGTGAGCAAACCGTCCTGCCGCACAACAACGAGATTACCGACTTGATCGCCTCCGAACTTGAAGGCCGGACTGTTCCCAACCTGCGGGGAGTTATAAACGGTACCGGTGTGGTCGTCCATACCAACCTTGGGCGTTCACCTCTAGCTGATGCGGCCGTACAGGCTATCCACAGCATTTCAACCGGTTATTCAAACCTCGAATTCGACCTTGCCACTGGTAAACGTGGTTCTCGCTATTCACACATAGAAGGCCTTCTCTGCGAACTGACCGGCTGCGAGGCCGCCCTGGTGGTCAACAATAACGCCGCTGCTGTGATACTGGCGCTGTCATCACTTGCCAATGGACGCGAAGTAATTGTCTCGCGCGGCGAACTGGTTGAGATCGGTGGATCGTTTCGCATCCCTGACGTTATGCGTCAGAGCGGGGCCCGACTTGTCGAAGTCGGCTGCACCAACCGAACCTACATCCGCGATTATCTGGACTCCATCACCGATACTACCGCTCTACTGTTAAAAGTACATACCAGCAACTTTGCCGTTGTCGGCTTCACCTCAGAAGCATCGCTGGACGAAATGTCAACTCTGGGACGCCAAACAGGAATACCTGTCATGCTGGATGCCGGCAGCGGTTGTATTGTCGACCTTTCGCCCTACGGCATCACGGGTGAGCCAACTATCAGACAGTATCTTGATTTCGGCATAGACCTGGTCACCTTCAGCGGCGACAAGCTCCTGGGAGGACCGCAGGCCGGTATCATCGTCGGCAAAAAATGTATTATAGAACCTATGAAGCACCACCCGCTCCTCCGCGCCCTGCGTATGGACAAACTCAGTCTCGCCGCCCTTGAAGCCACACTTCGGCTCTATCGTGACGAGCGGCAGGCCATGGCCGCTATTCCTACCCTCCGAATGCTGACCATGACGGCCGAGAAGCTCTCCCGTCGGGCAGACCGTATCATCCGTTATCTGCGAAGGCGTCTTCCTGATACGGTTTCCTTCAACCGGCACCGAGGTGAATCAAGCGCCGGAGGCGGCTCATTCCCGCTGCTGCAACTGCAGACGTCGCTGATCGAAGTCTGCATCACCGGGGCGACACCGCTCCTGATAGAATCCAAACTGCGCATGACCACCATTCCGGTTGTGGGTCGCATTCACCGTGACCGTTTTCTCCTGGATGCCCGCACCCTCCTTGACCGGGATTTAATTCCTCTGCTTGCATCTCTTCAAGAAGCTGTTACACTGCTTGCGGAGAAATAGTTAATGGCCGTATTCAAATCTATTGCACTGATTCCAGCCGCCGGTATGGGCAAGCGGATGGGTTCTTCAATCAATAAACAGTATCTGCAATTGAGCGGTTTGCCGATAGTGGCCCGCACCATCTCGGTTTTTGAAAAATCCCCCCTGATCGATGCAATCTACCTGGTGATCCCGGCCGACGAGATCCCCTACTGTCGTGAACATGTGGTCGATGCCTGCGGTTTTAAAAAAGTGGTAGCAATCGTGCCCGGCGGGATGGAACGCCAGAATTCGGTTATGAACGGACTGATTGCCATGCGGTCAAGCGTGGCGGATAACGATGTAGTATTGATCCATGATGGTGTCAGACCGCTGGTAACGGAGGCGATGCTGCGCGAATCCATTGCAGTTGCAAGAATCCGTGATGGCGCACTGGTGGCGGTTCCGGTCAAGGACACCATCAAGGCCGCGCGCGACGGAATAGTGATCAATACTCCTCCACGTGAAAACCTCTGGCAGGCCCAGACACCGCAGTCGTTCCGTTTCGGTATCATCCATGACGCCCATCTGTCCGCAGCGGCAGAGGGTTTTGTCGGCACCGACGATGCTTCGCTGATTGAACGCAAAGGCGGAGAGGTCTTCGTCGTCCGGGGAGATTACCGTAATATCAAAATCACCACACCTGAAGACCTCGTAATGGCCGAAGCATTTCTGGCGTCAAGCAAGAAAAGACGATTCGAACAGGATATAGAAGACTTTTCCCTCATGCTCTTCCACGACATGAAAAACCCTATGACCGCCGTTATCGGTTCAGTAGATATTACCCGTGAGGGGCGCCTGGGCCCGGTCAATGAGGAACAGGTAGAATATCTTCAATCAGCTATTGACAGCTGCAATGAAGTGGTTGCCATGATCGACAATCTGCTTGATATCAAGCGATTTAAAACCGGCAAAGTGCCGTTTGACATTCGGTCCTGCAATCTCGGAGAGATTATACGGAAAGTTGTCGAACAGTTCGCCAGAACGGCTGAACATGATGGCGTAAAACTTTCACTCAACCTTGAAAACTCTGCTCCTTATGTCGCCTTAGACCGCAAGGCAATGGTCAGGATCCTGGGCAATCTGCTGGGTAACTCGTTGAAATTCACCCCTGAAGGCGGCGAGATAGTCATATCCTTAGAGTGTATCGAAAATGCTGATATACCGAGGTTGCGGATTCCTATCTATGCCTCCGTTCCCGAATGTTTTTCGGAGATATCGCGTTTTGTAAAGATAAGTGTAGCAGACACCGGCGATGGCATTCCTTCAGAAGAGCTGGAACGCATCTTCGATCTCTATGCGCAGTCAAAGAGCCGTTCCGGGCGGGAGTCTGTCGGCGCCGGATTGGGACTGGCCTTCTGTAAGTGGGCTGTTGAATGCTTTGACGGCGTAATCTGGGCAGTAAGTGAAGTCGGCCAGGGAAGTGAGATAGTCATTCTGCTCCCCTGTTTACCCGGAGAAGACAGCCGTTGCAAAAATAAAGGTGCGGAGCAATAGAATGAGAATGATGGTGTTGTTGATGTTGACTTTATCTCTTTATCATCCCTGGGTGTTTGCTGCCGACCTGGATTTGAGCAAATCCATAACTATCGGAAGAGGCGCCAAAACAGTCATCGAATTTACAGATCCGGACTGCCCTTTCTGCCGCAAAGCTTCCAGATATTTCGAAGGGCGAAGTGATGTGAAACGCCATGTGTTTTTCTATCCGCTTTCCAGTCACCCCAGAGCGAAGGAAAAGGCCCGCTTCATCCTTTCCATGCCGGACAAGGCCAAGGCCTACCATGATGTCATGTCAGGCAGAATGGATGCAGCACCTCAGCTGGCATCAACCCCGGAAGGGATCAAACTACAGGAAGAACATCTGGAAATTGCAAAAATGCACAAAGTGGATTCCACCCCGACTTTTATGATCAACGGCAGGATTATCACGGGATTTGATAAGAAACGGATTGAAGAGGCGCTGGGAAATTAGAACTCCATCGGCATCGATTTGATCTGCTTGGCAGTAA
>Ga0118677_10003643_pt1 | contig 28918 bp, 14 predicted proteins | sample AliMusrvi5mmetaG_FD_86154 | JGI IMG/M metagenome (GOLD analysis project Ga0118677, IMG submission 86154) | reverse complement strand
CGATGGAGGGGTTGGGGGGTGCTTCACCCGGCCAGCAGAAAAAATCCGACGGGGAATGTCCAGCGTTTTGATTCAAAATGTTCATCGCCAATGTTTTGGATAATTCAGCGCATAGGCGCTGGCTCAGGACTCTTGATCTTGATGAATGGCCACAGCGGCCTGGTATTCGTCCGAATCGCCTGATTACAGGGGCTGGCGGGTAATGGCACGGCGCGGCGAAGAGCCTTTGCCTGTGAAATTGACAAGCGACGCCTTCCCACCTGTCACAAACAACCGGGAGCAGTCCGAAAGATTGGCACCGCGGCTCGCGTTTAATGCGACACTCATTTGCAACACATGAAGAAAACCAGCATCCGAACCGTCAGGTCACTCGTGGCTTGTGCCCTTCTCCACTCGCTCAGCGGGCCGCTTCTGGCTTGGGAACCCAACGCCAGGGATTTGGACAGCGCCATCAGCAGCGGCGATTTCTCCGGCTACCTGACCAACCTCTCGACTTGGCTGGGCCAGAAGGCACCCGCCGATCCGGCAAAGCTCACCCACCCTGCGCTGACCCAACTCCTTGAGGATCCGCTCGTCGCGCCGGTGCTGGCGCAACGCCAGTTCATCGCCAAGGTTGGCACCGCCCAACTGGGCGCCTTTGCCAAGGCGGATGCGGCGAACAAGCCGTTTCTAACATGGATCCTGAGGAGCCGCCAGATCATGGAGCTATTCCTGGAAGGGGCGACCCCGGTGAAGATTGCGGCCCGCGATGATAACAGTTGGTCGATTTCCACCGGCGCGTTGGAGATTTGGAAGAAGATCTATCTGGCAGATCCGGGGTCGCGAGAAGGCGTCCCGCTCAAGCTGGCGATGGCCACGGCGCTGCGTCCGCCCGGCACCGGCTCGCCGGGCTCCGGCCAGCAGAAGCCGCCGAGCGATCCGCTGGTGCGCTACAAGTATTACAAGACGGCGCATGCGAACGGGGAGCTGTTTCCGAGCTTCGACAAGCTCACGGTGTGGGACATGCAGTTTGTGGTGTGTTCGGGCGGCTCGGAGGCCGATCTAACATGGGGTCGCGAGATGGTCAACACCTGGCGCCCGGATTTTCGCGTCAACGAGAAGGTGGTGGACACCACCAGCCAGGTGTGGCGGCGCAACTCGCCGGTTCCCCACGTGGACTACAAGGCGGTGTTAGACGGCGGCGGCAAGTGCGGCCCGCGTTCATCGTGGTCGGTGTTCATCTGTCAGTCGTTCGGCATTCCGGCCATCGGGGTCGGCCAGCCGGCGCATGCCTGCGTTGCCTACAAGGGAGTCGATGGCCACTGGCAGGTGGCGTACGGAAGAGGTTGGAATGCCTCGCATCTGGAGGGCATGTCGGGCCCGGAATTCGTCGAGGGCACCGAGGCGCGCTTGCTGACCAACGCCTTCACCAAGGTGGAACACATGCGCTGGTTGGCGGCGAGCCTGCCGGCCAAGGAGCAGTCCGCCGCGGTGCTCGCCGTGGCCAAGGGCATCACCCAGGCGCTGGCGGTGACCAAGCGCGACTTGGCGGCGTCCGAAAAAGCCAATGAGGCGGAAAACGAACCCGGCCTGACCGGCAATCTAACAGCAGGATCGTCGAAGGCACCGGCGGCGGTGACTCCCGCGGCCAAGCCGGAGCCGCCGTACAAGCCGGTGCCCGGAGTGATTCACGTGGATGCGTCATCGTATGTCGAACAGGGCGGCGTGCATTGTTATGGCGGACAGTTTGACGGCGTGCCGATGATGGATAGTTATGCCGGCGGCAAGCAGTTGCATTTCCAAGCGAGCATGGCCAGTGCCTGGGTCGGCTACAGGATCGAGGTGCCCGCGACCGGGACCTATCAGTTATCTGCGAAGGTCGGCGCGGTCAACAGCGGCCAGATGCTCTATGTGCGTGCGTTCGGCGCGATGCTTACTCCGAAGCAAGCCAGCGCATCCATCGTCTATCGGAACATGGTCAAGGATCTCGGCCCGCAGAAGGCGGCCGATAACAATCCCGGCACGCGCTGGGCCGTCAACGAGAACAACGACCAATGCTGGTTGGATCTGGATCTGGGCCAACCCACGAAGATCAGCACCTGCATGATCGACGAGCGAGCCTGGAACCGCGTGTCGAAGTTCAATGTGTTATATAAGGTAGGCGGCGAATGGAAGCCGATCTTCGAGGGTACCAACATCGGCATCGACTTCCACAAGGACTTCCCGCCGGTGACCACCCAGTATGTCCGGCTCAACATCCAGGACGCCCGCGCCGTGGCCCCGACCATCTGGGAATTCAGTGTCGGCACCGTCCAGGACGGACGCGCCTGGATCGAGGTGCCCCTGACCAACGGCCTGTGGCAGATGAGCAAGCCGGTGGCTATCAATCTAATCAAGGGCAGCCAGACGATCTGGTTCTTCGCGCCGTTCCAGCGCGGGGTGTCGTTCAAGTCGTTCGATCTGAAACGCTCGTAGCGGCGGCCACTATCGCCTAGAGTCCTTGAAACTGGTAATGTGTCGTCATGTCCACGGCGGAACTCAGGGACCTTATCGCAAGTCTGGCCCTCGCCCAGCGCGAGACCGATCGGCAGCAACAGCAGACTGACCGGCAGCTACAGCAGACTGTCCGGCAGATCAAAGAGCTGGGGCAGCAGGATATGCGTGAGGCCGTCCTGGCCGAGGGTTGGCACTTGGTTCATGTGGGCGATGATCTCTTCAAGGTGGAAACTCCGAAGGGCTTCCAACCCAGAATCTATCAAGCCGCGCCGTGACCATGCCAAGGCACGGAGGGAAGGCCGTTTCGGGGCGGTCCCTGAAACATGGGCGGGCCGCCCAATCCAGTTCGCTTAGCCCATTGCATTGCAATTGATGGCTCCGGGCAGGATGCCCGGACCACAGTGGCGCGGGCATCCTGCCCGCCGCCATTCTTCCTCTGCTTTCCCGCGGCGACTATACGAACAGTATTGGGCGGGCCGCCCATTGCCCATGGTGAGCCAATGGGTGTTGGGGATTCGCTTCCCATTGGCCTCTCGTGGTCAAGGGCGATTCGGAGATCGCCCCGCCATGAATTTCCTATAGGGCCGCAGCCGGCTCTGCGGCGTGCCGCGCACAAGCGTGGTTGCTTCGTTCGGAATTTCTCCCTCGCTCACGGGATCGTCACGTTGAGGCGAGCAAACAATTTTCCAGCGGAAGCTTTGGCGGCCGGGACGGTGATGACAATGGTATCCTTGGGGCTGCCATCGGTGATGGCGACCTGCACGTCATTGATGGTGGCGGTACCGGCGGCGGGCACCACCACATCGTTGGCGGGTGGGAATGTCAGATCGGTGGACCATTGGAAGGTGAGGGTGGAGGCACCTAGCGAAACATCGGAGCGCTGGAAGGTGAAGACCAGATCCCCCGCCGGATTGCGCGAAACCTGCGGCAGCAAGCCGGTGGAATTCGAGCCCGCATTGAGCGGATTGGGTTGGCCGCCGAGCACGAATTCCATCGCATTGGCTAGCCCGTCATGGTCCGGGTCCGCATCGGCCAGGGCGTCCGAGCCCGACAACCCGTTGGTGCTGGCCCAGGTGTCATAGGCGCTGCCACCGATGCCTAGGTGGAGGACGTTTACCACGCCGGCGGTTCCGCTGAAGTGGACGTCGTCGATGAAGGTGGCAGCCGAGCCGGTGGCGCCCCAGGTTCCCACGGCTTGTGGCAGCGAGCCGAAGTATAGGGTGTCCACGGTTTCGATGCCGGTGGATTGGACCTTGCCCGCGGTGATGACCAATTTGCCGGCGTCGCTGAGGGCGGTGCCGTTGACCGCGAGGATGCCGCCCTCGACGGTGGTGGTGCCGGTATAGGTGTTGGCGCCGGAGAGAGTCAGGGTGCCGGAGCCGATCTTTGTTAGATTGCCGCCGGTGCCCGAAATGGTGCCGATATAGGCCGGCGGGCTGGTGTTGTCGCTGCCGATTGTTAGGGTCGCGCTGCCCAGCGTCACGAACGAGCCGAACTGCCCGGCACCGCCGCCGGAGAGGGAGCCGATCTGCGTGTCGTACCCGGTGATGTCGAGTTTCTGGTTGTAGGTGTTGGACTGAACCACCGCTGAATGGTTGCCGAACGCGCCCGAGACACCCGGCACCGAGGCCACGCCCGCCTTGAGCGTGCTGACCCAGCCGGCGGCGGAAACCCATGTCGTCGGGCCGGTATAGGTGTTGGCGCCGGCAAGGACCAGGGTTCCGTTGTTAGGCCCGGCGATTTTCACGACGCCCACCGCGCCGCCGCCCGTGCCGCTCGAGTCGGTGATGACGTCCGTGTAGGTGGTGGTGGAATTGTTACCGGCATTGGCGGTGTCAAAACCCAGCGCCGAGCCGGCCTTCAAGCCGTTGTTGGAAAGCCCCGTCGTTAGGTTGGCAAACAGCGTGGCGACCTGCGCGAGGGTGAAATCGCTCGCACCGCCGACGTTGAGCACCAGTTTGGCGCCGCTGGCAACGGTGATGTTCGCAGGGGTCCACTTCGATATGTCGGCATTGTAGAGCGCCGCGGGTTTGCTGACCTGGAAAATGTTGTTAGAAAGGATTGTGGCGCCGGTATAGGTGTTGGTTCCTCTGAGAGTGAGGTAACCAGACGACTGCACCAGGCCACCACTTCCGGAAATGTTCCCGTTCAAATTTTGTCCCTGATACGCTTTGGTGGTCAAGGTTCCGTTAAGAGTCACCGGGCCGTTGAAATTTCCAACGTTATCACCTGACTCGATGGTCGAGCTGGCGTTGACGATCACGGCGCTGCTGGTGGTAAAAGGGCCGCCATTCCAATAGAAGTAGGCGTTGTTATTGAGAGTGATGGTTCCTGACCCCAGTTGCTTGGGCGAGCCTGGCGGGAGATAGAGTTGTGCGCCGTTGATGACGGTGCCACCGCCGTAGGTGTTGGCGCCCGAGAGTTCGAGCGTGCCCGCGCTGGGGCCGCCATAGACGAGTTCGCCCGGGCCTGAGACAACCGCGGAGATCGCGATGCCCTGCGTGTTGGCGACAATGTCAAGTTCGCCGCTGGCACCGGTGACCAGGCCCGGATTTCCCGCGGTGCCCGAGATTGTCAGCTTGCCGGATCCGGCGTTCATCAGGCCGTTCAATGTTAGACTGTTGGTGCCCAAGGCCGTGGTCGTGGCCCCGCCGGTGTAGCGCAGCGTGTTGCCTGTCTGATTGCCGGTCGGAGTGGCGGCGGCGGAGTACGAATAGTTGGCCGTCGCGCTCGTGACGCTGGCGAGGTTGCCGGCGTCCGCGGTTGCGGCGGCATACGCCGAGATCGCGCCCGAGGCGCTGGTCACATAGTTGAGTGTCGTGCCGCTGCTGGTCGTCGCCCACGGCCCGAGCAGGCCGGAGGCGTCGTTGGCGAGCGTGCCAAGGGTGGCAGTGGCATCGAAGGAGGTGAAATCCACCATGGCACCGGCGTGCGTGAAGGTGCCCGCCACGTCGAGAGTGCGGCCTGCTGCCGCTTTCCAGCTCTGTTTTCCCTGCAAGGTCAGACCGCAGTCGAGGACCAGATTCTGGGTTGCGGTGATGAGGTCGATGCCGGACGCGCCGATTGTTAGGGTGTTGCCCGCGCCGACGGTCACCAACCCTGCGGGATTGGCGATCCTGATGCCGCTCCAGGTAAGGTCGGCACCCAGCACGGTGTTGTTAGCCGTGGACACGACCACGTCCCATTGTGCGATATCGGCCGCGCCGGGCAAAACATTCCAACTGCTGGCGAGGTTGAGGTTGTCGGCGTTGTCCTGCTTGATGCAGGTTGCCGCCTGCACGGCGGGCGGGGCGAGCGCGAACTGCGCGAGGGCCAGCGCCTGGAATGTTAGAACACGGTGGATGAGAAGGGCACTCATGACATCTTCTTAGGGAGCGGTGCCGGTCACCTTGAGGCGGGCGAAGAGCGGGCCTGCGCCGGTGGGCAGGGTGTAGGAGATGGTGGTGGCGTCATTGACGTCCGGCACCACCGTGGTCCACGGATCCTGGAGGTTGGGCGAGGTTTCGATCGAGTAGGTGACATCGCCGTTGGTGACCGCATCGGCGCGCTTGGTGAAGCTGAGCAAGTTGCCTGTTAGAGTGCCTGGCGCGCCATCGGAGCCGTTGGGATTGAGGTTGAGGGCGTATTCGACCAGATTGGAAATGCCATCGTTGTCCGAATCGCCGTTCGGGCCGCCGGTCACGCCGTTGGCCGCCGCCCAGGTGCCGAAGTTCGCGCCGCTGCTGGTGGCCGCGAGTGTGAGGATGCCGGTGCTTTCCTTGAAGGTCCAGGTTTTGGTCGGATCGATGTCGTCAACTTTGGTCCAGGTGATGCCGTCCACGTCGGCCGTGAAACCCACCACGCTGAAGCTGGCGGAGAAGGTCATGGTGGTGGTATCGACCAAGGGCCAGGTGCCGGTGGCGACGGTGACCGCCGTCGTGTCGATGGTGAAATGGCCGTCGAAGGTGGCGGCACCCGCGCCGGTGACCTTGTTCGAGGACGTATCAGTGACGGCGAAGGTCAGGCCGCCGGTGCTTGCGAGCGAGAGCGTGCCGGCGCTGATCGTGGTGTTGCCCGTATAGGTGTTGAGGCCGGAGAGATTCAGAGCGCTTCCGCCCGTCTTGGTCAATCCACCCACACCGCTGACGATGCCGCCGAAACCCATGTTGTAATTGGCAACGATGGCCGTGATTGCGTTGAGGGTGACAGGGCCGCTCCAGCCAGCGCCGAACCCGTTATTGGCGGTAATCGTGCCGCCATTGAACGTCCCGCTGCTCGTTATGTTGGGGCCGGGGCCGTTGAAAAGGATGGCGGCGCCGCCAGCCAGCGTGATGGGTCCGGTGCCGAATCCGCCGCGCCCGTTCAACACCGAGGTGAACGTGCCACCACTGATGATGGTCGGACCTTGATAGCTATTGGCCGCGTTGCCCATCGTCAGGGTGCCGCCGCCGGTCTTGGTTAGGCCGCCGCTGCCCGAAATCAGGCCGTTGAGCGCGAGGCCGCCGCTGCCGGTCACGCCCACGGTGGTGTCAGCGTTGAGGGCGATGTTGTTGCCGACAGCCGCGCCCGCTGCGGTGCTCTGGTTGATTTGCGGCAGCGTGACGTCGTTGTTGACGAGGGTCAGGTTGAAGCCTGCGAGCGTCACCGTCGAGCCGCCGAAGTTCATCGTGTTGAGGAGGAACCCGTTGCCGAGGTTATGGGTGCTGGTGAAAGATCCGCCGACGTTGAAGTTGAGCACGTAGTTGGCCTTGCCGGCATTATCGGGTGCGGCAACAATGCTCGCATCGTTGGTCCAACTGGCCGGACTGTCCCAAAAGCCCGACGTGCCGCTGGCCCAGGTGAAGACCGAGGGAACCAGGTTGACGGTGATGCCGGATTGGGTGCCGGTGATGGTTCCCGTCACCGAGTCGGTGGCGGTGATGGCCTGGGTGCCGGCGGTATTGAACGTCACCCCGCCGGTGAAGGCATGAATGCCGTTGTCCCCACCGCCAAAGGTGTAATCGCTCGGCAGGCTCGCCACGCCGTCGGTGCTGGTGAAGCGCACCGTGCCGCCGTAGCCAGTGGCAGTGTTGCCGTAGCCGTCAAGCGCCCGGACCGTCACATCACCCGCGGTGCCCGCGAAACCCGGGAAACCGCTGACCGCCAGCCGGCTCGCCACGGTAGCCTGGGTCACGGTGATACCCGATTCCGTGCCGGTGATGGATCCCGTTACAGTATCGGTGGCCGTGATGGAGCGAGGGCCGCCGACAGTGTTGAGCGTCACGCCGCTGAAGGTGTGCGTGCCGTTGTCCCCACCGGTGAACGTGTAATTTGCAGGCAGCACCGCCGCGCTGTCGCTGCTGGTGAAATGAATCGTGCCGGTATAGGCGGTGGCCGGGTTGCCATAGGAGTCCTTGGCGGTGACCGTCACGCTGGCCGGCGCGCCTGACGTTTGCGCGCTGGGGAAACCTGAAACTGTTAGAGCGGTCGCCGCGGCCGGGCTCACGGTGATGCCAGACTGAGTGCCGGTGATGGTTCCCGTCACGCTGTCGGTGGCGGTGATGGCCTGGCTGCCCGCGGTCTTGAGCGCCACACCGCTGAAGGTGTGCGTGCCGGCGTCCGAGCTGGTGAAGGTGTAATCGGAGGGCAGGACCGCCGCGCCGTCGGTGCTGGTGAAATGGACCGTGCCGGTGTAGGCGGTGGCCGGGTTGCTGCTGCTGTCCACCAGGCTGACCGTCACGCTGTTAGACGCGCCTGCCGTGGCCGGGCTCGGGAAAGCGCTCACGGTTAGCGTGGGCGTTCCGATGGTGAGCACCACGTTGCTGCCACTCACCGAGATGGAGCCGATCCTGCCAGTGCCGATGGCCGTGCCAGTGACGCCGGGGTAAGTCCCGGTGCTGGTGATGCCGCCGATGGTTTGGGTGACGATGTTATAGGTGCCGATGGCCAGGGGCGAAGCGGTGTTGACGGTGACGGGGTTGGCGTTGAGCGACAGCGTGCCTTGGGAAACGGTGAGTGCCGGATTCAAGCCGTTGTATGTTAGAACGACGGGCTGTGAGCCCAAATTCACGATGCCGCCGGACTTGCCTTTGAGATTGGCAGCAGTGGCGGTGCCGGCGGCTCGCAACACCGTGGCGCTGCTCCAGGCGTAGGGCGAGGTCTTGAAGGACACGTCGAAGGTGGCTCCGGCGGCGATGGAAACCACCGAGCTATTGTTGATCGAGCCGGCGGCACCCAATTGCACGATGCCGCTGTTGATGATCGTCGGGCCGGTGTAGGTGTTGGTGCCATTGAGGATCAGGGGGGCGCTAGTCAACGAAGTGCGCGTAAAGCCACCCGATCCGCTGATGTTGCCATTGATTGTTACACTGCCCGCGTTCCCGGTGCCATCGAAGAAGGATTGGGCGTTCAGGACCATCGCCCCGGTCCAACTGGATCCCCAGCCATTGTCATCTCGATACGTTCCGCCGTTCATGACGAGCTGGGAACCGGTCTGCGCAATACGATTCGCAATGAACGTCGCACCACTGCCTATCGTGACGATTTTGGTGGTGCTGGATCCGAAGGAAGTGTTGTTCAGGGTACTATGAGTCACCGCACCGGCATTGATGGTCGTATTGCCAGTGTAGGTGTTGTTGGAGCCGAGGGTCAAGGTCCCGGGGCCGGATTTCACCAAGCTGACCGCATTCCCCGCATTGTCACCGATGACCGCCGAGATGGCCAAAGTACTGGAATTGTACTGCTGGACAAGCAGATCATAACTGCCGCTGCCGCTGCCCGCCGTCAGGCCGGTGGCGGCCGTGCCGGTGATGTTGCGGCCCGTGGATCCCGTCATGAGCAGCCCCCCGCCCGCAACGGTGAGGGTGTTGGTGCCAAGGGCGAGATCGCCGCTGGGCGCTTCCAGCTTGAGGGTGTTCACAGCGAGGTTGCCGTCCAGCGTTGTCGCCGCCGTCATCTTGTAGTTTACGTTCGGGTCGCCGGGCGAGGTCGGTAGCGTGGTGTAGCTGGCGAGAGGGGAAAGCGTGTACGGAGCGGAGCCGGTGGTGGAGGTGGCCCAGTCATAGCCGGTGTTGGCGGTGCCGTTGAACCAGACGACGCGCCCGCCGTAGATGCCGGTGGTGGGGTCGGGAGCGCTGCCGGTGGTGATGGTGGCCGTGCCGGCGGCACCGGAGGTCTTGCCCACTAACAGAGTGCCGCCGGTGGTGGTGGCTGTGATCGTGCCAAGGGTCAAGGCCGCCGTCCTGGAAGCGCCGTTGGGGTTCACAAGGATCTGTCCGCCGCCGGCGTTGATGGTCACGTTGCCCAAGGTTTGGTTGCTGTTGTTGGCACTATTCCCCTTGACATTGAGGATGCCGCCGCCGAGCGCGAGCGTGTTGACGCCGTTGATGAGATCCGCCGTGGCACCCATGTTCGCGAAATCTTCCGTGAGCGTGCCGCCATTGACGCTCAATCCGCCGGTGAAATTACTGGCCGCCGAACTGTTGAGCGTCAGCGTGCCGGCACCGGTTTTGGTGATTCCGTAACTGGTGGTTTCACCAATCACGGCTGAGATGCCAAGCGTCCCGGTGGCGTTGAAATTGCCGCTTTGGTCGAGACGGAGTTTCAACACCCCGCTGCCCGAGCTACCATTCGGGCCGGTGATGTTCAAGGTGCCGCCGCTGCCAACGAAAAGCAGATCGCTCGGATCGGCGCCGGCGCTGGCGTTGCCGAGGTTGCCGGCACCGCCCAGCGTCAGAATGCTGTCAGTCGCCGTTGACGTTTCGTTGCGCAGCGACATCGTCCCACTGGTCGCCAGATTGTCGAACGATCCCACGGTGAGGTTGTTTGCCGAAAGGGTGCGGATTCCCGTCGCCGACCCGAACGGAAAAACAGCGTCATTGGAGACGGTCGGCAAAGCGCTAAGACTCCAATAGGTGGAGTTGACCAGGCTACCGGCAGAAGGAGCGCTGGTGAGGAAATTATCGGCCGTATTGGCTGCGATGGCGGAGTGGGCCAGGGCGAGCAGGGCCAGGGCGAGCGCCGGGAATGTTAGAGCGCGGTGGAATGGAACGCGGGATTTCATCGGATTAGGTTTGGGTTAACAGGAATGGAATTGGCGGGATGGGGTTTGCGAATCGCCAAGCCAATCACGTTGCCATGAAGTCACAAGAAATTTTTTTGAAATATATTCAGAACCCGGGTGCCCCCACCCACCAGTTTGAAGTCGCCGTGGAACGCTTGCAGCCTGTGGACTGCGTGCAGCCTGCTGCCGCTGTCATGCACGCAGCCTGCTGCGTGCGTGAAAAGGCGCAAAACGCAAAGGCAGTGTGGCAGAGCCGCCGTTTGGGCTATGCCTGCGCCCCTGCCAGCAGGCTGGCACGGCTAACAGCGGCAGCAGGCTGCCCGCAGTCCACGGGGTCCGCCCGCGACGGTTACCGCCGGCCGCGTGCAGTGTCATCAGTGGCTGCGGCTGCGGCGAGCATCCTCACCATCGCCTGGCCCATGCTTTCGCCGACCTTGAAATAGCTTTCGGCATTATGATTCCAATGGGTGCCGTCACCGCTGGCGCTCAGGCGTTCGCCGAAATCAAAGGGCCGGGTGTCCACGCTGGCGACGGTGCCTGCGAACTCGGGGTGCAACGCGGGATTGCCGACATTCATTTGCGCCACAATCACATTGCCCGCATAACTGTTAGCCATGCCGGTGTTGCCGATCACCACCGGCAGCTTGGGTGCTTTGAACTCGCTGCGGAGGTCCTTGATGAGATTGACCAGATTGGTTTCATACACGGCGGTGGCCTCGCCGGCGTCATTCCAGCCCTGGTGCCAGCCAAAGCCCGCAATCTCATAACCGCCGCCAGTGTAACCAGGAACGAAGGTGCCCAGATTGTCGAGCACCTGACGCGTCCGGGCAATCATGCCGGTGTAGTAGGGCCCGACCTTCCCGCCGGAACTCGGCGGACGGAAGTCCGCAATCAGCGACTTGCCGCCAAAGGCATACTTGATCAGCAGCACCTGGTCGCCGAGATGGCTGCCAACTGTTAGGCCGAAGCCATACTCCGGGCCGATGGCGCCCACGCCGCCGTTGTCACCGAAGTCCGCATCAAGCATGCCCTTGCGGTTCAAGTCGTTGCTTTCGCCCCAGTACGCCACCCACACGTTCTTGCAGGTGAGCCAGCCGGGATTGCCGGCGGCAGTGGGATGCGCCGGGTCCGCGAGATAGCCATACTTGTTGGGCTCGCGGTTGAGCATGTTGCGCAAACTGCCGAGACCGCCTACGAAACTCGTGTTGGTTGGATGGTTCGGATCGCGACCGGTTTCCACCCAGCAATGCGCCACCATGTTCGACTGGCCCGCCAGGATGAACACCTTCACCTTGCCGTTGCCGGCGGGCGGCCTGACGGATTGGAACAGCGCCGGAGTCGCGGCACCGGGCGCGTTGTTAGAATCGCCGGCATAGCGTGCGGTGATGGCCCGCCAGCCCACGGGCAGCGCGCTGGTTGTTAGAACGGCCTGCGCGGAACCATTCACGGCGGCGGTTGCCAGCGGGGTCACGCCGTCGTAGAAAGTCACGCTGCCGGTCGGCGCCTTGCCGGCGACGGTGGCGGTGAAGGTCACGGCGGCCCCGGCGGCGGAAGGGTTGGCGCCACTTGTTAGGGCCAGGGTGGCGGTGGTGGCCGCCCGGTTTTCCGTAACCACTTGTATAAGCGGCCCGGAGGAACTCGGTGAGTTGCCCGCGCTGCCGACATAAAGAGCCGTGATGGCATGGCTTCCGCCGCCTAGGGTGCTGGTGGTGACGCTGGCCTGAGAGGCTGCGTTCAGGGCACTGCTGCCAATGAGCCCCAAGCCATCATAGAACATCACGTTGCCGCTCGGTTTGCTGCCCGCGACGGTGGCAGTGAAGGTCAGGGAGATTCCGCCGTTGGACGGACTGCTGCCGCTGCTGCGCGCCAGCGTGGTGGTGGTCGGCGCGGCGATCGCCCCGACCGTCACGGTGCCGAGCCCGGCGAAGCGAGCGTCGTCCTTGTTAGAAGCGGGCGAGCTGGAGGAGCCATACGTTCCGTTAGGCAGGGCGCTGCCGCCATCGAAGGTCAGCGCGGCAACCTGCCGGGTGCCGATGTAGTTGAGTTGCACCTTGGAGCCGGCGGTGATGTCCAGTGCCCCGCCGCCCAACGCATCGGCGCGCGAAAATGCCAGCGTGCCGGCCTGGACCTTGGTGGCGCCGCTGTATGTGTTAGAACCGGACAGCGTCCAGGTGCCCGAGCCGGCCTTGGTCAGACTGGTGGCAAGTTGGCCGGCGTTTCCTAACAAGCTGTCGCCGATGCTGCCGCTGATTTCGCCGCGGCCCGGGTTGGTGCCGGTGGCTGGGGTATTTGCCTGGGTCAGGGTGAGGGTTTTGCGGTTGTCCGTGCCGGCCGTGCCGGGAATCGAGACATTGCCGGTGAACTTGAGGAGCCCACTGGTACCCCGGGTGGTGGGCATGCCGCTGGCGGTTCCCGCCTGGGTGAGGGTCGCGCCGCCGGTGGTGCTCGCCAGTTGCAGCACGCGGTCGGTGGTTTCGCCCGGGCCGGTGTAGAGCAGATTGCCGGCGGTGGTGCTTGTGCCAAGGGCGATGGTGCCACTGGCCGCCGTGCTCGGGGCACCCAGGTCGCTGCTTGGCGTGCCGCCGCTGACGCTATTGAACGAGGCCACCGAGAGCGTGCCGCCAGCGAGGGTCATCGCGCCGGTAAAGGTGCTGGCCCCGGTGAGTGCCAGGGTGCCTCCGCCGGCATGGATCAAGCCGCCCGGCCCGCTCACCACGCCTTTGATGGTTTGAAAATATCCGCTGTTGAGGGTGGAAGTGGCGGCCAAGGTGACCGGTCCGGTCCAACTGCCCCCGAATCCGTTGTTCTCTGCCCACGTCCCGCCATTGAGAGTTAGATTTCCCACGAAATTCGCCCTTTCCCCGGTGAGGGTGGCTCCCTTTGCAATCGTCACATTCTCAGCACCCGCAGCACCCAGCGTGCCACCCTGATGGGCGCCCACATAGAGGTTGCCGGCAGTGATGAGCGTGCCGCCGCTATAGGTATTGGCGTGCATGAGCGAGAGCTGGCCGGGATTGCTCATGGTCAGCTTGCCACTGCCCGAAATCGCGCCGGAAAACGCCACCGCTCCCGTGCCGGTGCCGCCGAGGGTCACATCGGCCGCGAGGCTAACAGGAATGCCGATGCTCACCGACTTGTCCGAGTTCTGATTGATCTGCGGCAGCGTGGGACCGTTGGCGGTGAGCGCCAGGCCGCAGGTGCCGTCAAGCGTCACCGCGCCGGCAAAGTTGAGCGTGTTGAGCACAAACCCGTCATTGAGGTCGTGGGTGACGGTATAGCTGCCTGCCTGGCTGAAGTTGAGCGTGTAGCTCGCCTGGCCTGCGGCGGCCGGAGCGGCACCCGAGGCCAGGTCGCTGGTCCACTTCGACCCGTCGCTCCATTTGCCCGCCACGGCGGCGGCCCAGGTGAAGGTGGAGGGCGTGGCGGCTTGCGCGGCCGACGCGGCTAAGGCTAACAGAGCGGCGATGAAACCGGCGGGCTTGGGGGAGTGTTTCATGGGTGAAAGATGTCGGGTGTGCGGCAGCAGGGTGGGGGAACTCAACGGCGGTGCAAGGGCACTCTCCATCCGCTGGCACCCCGATGACAATTGTTTTCTGTGCTGGCATTGCCTTCTCGACAACCGGGTGATGCGACACACCAGTTGGCAAACCCATTTTCCATGCAACCCATCCGTCTGCTTTCCGTCGCCGAGCAAACCGCCGCGCACCTGCGCCAAGGCCTGGCTGAAAACCGCTGGAACCGCCGCATGCCGGGCGTGGTGCGGCTGGCTAGGGAGTGCGATGTTTCCACCGGCGTGGCGCGCAATACGGTTCGTATAGGCGGAGCCGGAATGGAAAGGAAGAATGGCGGCGGGCAGGATGCCCGCGCCACCGTGGTCCGGGCATCCTGCCCGGAGCCATCAATTGCCACTCAATCTGCTAACCGAACTGTATTGGGCGTGGCGCGTGCGGCGTTGCATCAGCTTGAGGCCGAGGGGCTGCTCACCAGCCGCGGGCTGGGCCGCAGCCGCAGCATCAGCGTTGCCGTCGGGACCAGTGCCTCGCTGCGCAAATTGCGCGTGGGCATCCTGCTCCACGATGCGCCGCGCAATCGCATTCCCCAAACGTCACAGATCCTGCTTGAAGTTCGGCGCATGCGGAGACAACGTGCCGCGCCACCTCAACGACCCACCCCACAACGAAACACATGCAAACTGCCAGTCTATTGAAAGACACCATCAGGTTCCTGACCGTCGCCTCGCTCGCGGGCCTATCCAACGCCGCCTTCGCCGAAGGCACCGCCGCCGCGAAATCCGAGGTCATGTGGAAACAAATCGGCGAAGCTCCCGGGGTGGTCGCCATGGCCGCCGTCGGCAAGAACCTCTTTGCCATCACCTCGGCCAAGAAACTCCAGGTGTGCGAACCTGCCACCACGCCGCTGGTGTGGAAGGAAATCGGCGATGGTCCCGGCGGCAATGTCGTGGCCATGGGCGTGTCCGATGGCAAGCTGTTTGCCTCCACCGACGCCCGCTCCGCCGGTCGGCTTGCGGTGCGCGATGCGGTGACCACCGCGTCCGCCTGGCAGGATCAGGGGCATGCTTGGTGCCTGACCGGAATGGCGGGCGCACCCGGCAAAATGTACGCCATCGTCGATACCAAGGAAGTGGGCACCGAAGCCTCGATCATGGTGCGCGAAAACGCCGGCACGGCGACGGCAGGCGCGGGCCGCGGCCTGGATGGCATCCCGTGGAATGGCGTGGATCGTCGTCCCCCCGTCGGCGCGCTGGCGATCACCGGGGTCGGCGGCAAATACTATGTTGCCACCAAGGAAGACGCGTTGTTTGTGGGCAATCCGACCAAACCCGATGTCAAATGGACGCAGATTGGCGATGCCGCCGGCGTGACCATCCTGGCGGGTGCCGATGGCAAGTTGTTTGCCGCCACCAAGACCGGCAAGCTGCTGATGTGCATGCCCAAGTAAGCGGGTGCCGTGTCCGCAGTTTAGACCACACGCGGAGAATCTCACATAGTCGGACAAATAGAACCACTGATTACACTGAAAATATGAATATATCAGTGCCCTCAGTGGGTTTCAGTGGCATCAGCGGTAAGATCAGACTGTCCAACCTTGGGTAGTCCATCCTACAGACTTCAGTAATCCGTAGAATCCGTGTAATTCGTGGTTTCTTCTTTCCGTTCCAGGATCACCGTCCGCATGTCACGCAACGCTCTGGCTCTCATCACCTTGGCCATCCTCGCCGGTCTATCTAACATAACATGCGCGGAGCCTCCCGCCGCGCCGACATCCGAGGTCGTTTGGAAACAAATCGGCGAGGCTTCCGGCGTGGTCGGAATGGCGGCAGTGGATGGCAGGCTGTTTGCCGCGACCCCGTCTAACAAACTGGTGGTGTGCGATCCCGCCACAGCGCCGGTGGTGTGGAAGGAAATCGGCGAGTCCCCTGGCGGCGTGGTGGCGATGGGCGTGGCGGATGGCAAGCTGTTTGCCACCACCAAGAGTGGCAGACTGCTGATGTGGGAACCCAAATAACATTTTTCATCATGAATCCATCAAACAAATCTGTGACACGATGCTTGTTCGGATGCGCCATTGCATTGCTGCTGTCCCTATCCAGTCACGCCGCCGACCCCGGTGCCAAGGAACTCGACGCGGCCGTCACCTCCGGCGAGTTCGCCGGATATGCCGCCGATCTAACAAACTGGCTGGCCAACAAGGTGCCTGCTGATGCCACTCGCATTTCGGCGGCCTACCTCACGGCGCTGCTCAAGGAGCCGCTCTTGAATGCCGTGCTGACCCAACGCCAGCTCATCGCCAAAATCGGCGCGGACCAGCTCGCTGCCTTTGCCAAGGCCGATGCGGCCAACCGCAAGTTCCTCACATGGCTGCTCCACAACACCGCCGCGATGCAACTCTATCTGGAGGCCGCCACCCCCACCGGCCTCAGGGCCAGGGAGGACAATACCTGGACCTTGCCGGCCGACTCGCTGGAACTGTGGAGAAAACTTGACGCTGCCGACCCGGACGCCAAGGATGGCATCTATCTGAAACTGGCGATCGCGACCGCGCTCGCCCCGCCCGGCCGCGTCAATATCGGGGCCGGTGGCGCCACCACGCCCGCCGAGCCATTGGCCCGCTACAACTACTACAAGTCCGCATATAAGAACAAGGAACTGGCGCCGGGTTTCGCCAGGCTAACGGTTTGGGACTATACCAAGGTTGTGTCTTCCGGGGCGTCCGACGCGGATCTAACATGGGGACGCGAGATGGTCAACACGTTCCGCCCGGACCTGCGTGCCACCGAGATGGTGGTGGACATGACCGGTCTGGTGTGGCGCAGGAATTCGCCGGTGCCTTATACCAACATGAAAACCGTGTTGCAAGGCGGTGGCAAATGCGGCCCCCGCTCGTCGTTCGCCGTCTTCATCAACCATGCCTTCGGCATCCCGGCCATCGGTGTGGCCCAACCGGCCCATGCCTGCGTCGCCTGGCGCGGTGTGGACGGCGTGTGGCGCGTCGGTTACGGCAAGGGCTGGGCCGCCTCGCGGCTCGACGGCCTAACCGGTCCCGAGTTTGTCGAGGGCTCCTTGGCGCGCTCGCAGGTGGTCGTGTTCTCGCAGGTGGAACATTTGCGCTGGCTGGCAGCCGCGCTGGCTTCCCACGCGCAGACCGCCGCGGTGCTGGCCATCGGCCAGAAAATCGCCAAGGCAGCGCCCTCCACCCAGGTTGATCTCAATGCCTCGCTCCGGCCTGAGGAGGCCAACGCCGACCCCGGCGAGGAAACGGCCAAAGCTGGAGCCGCGAGAACCAAGAAGGAAACCAGCACCACCGTGTCGGCGGGACCTGTCAAGCCTGTCAATGGCGTGATTCATGTGACTGCCGGCAGCTATATCAAGCAGGAAGGGCAATCGATGTTCGGTGGACCGAGTATCATTCTCCAGGATTGTTACACCGGCGGCAAGCAGGTGTATTTCCCGCAGCAATTGAATTCCTGTTGGGTGGATTACGCCGTCGATGTTCCCGCGGCGGGAAAGTATGCACTCGCGATGAAAACCGCCGCTGTCAACGATGGCCAGTTCCTGCAGGTCGGCTCCGACGCCTTCAACGCCGTGAGCCTGGTCAGGATCCCCATGACCCACGGCTTGTGGGCCACTACCCAGCCGGTGCCTATCAAGTTGGTGCAGGGCGTGCAATCCGTCAGGGTGACCGTGCTTCCCAACCAGCGCGGTGTCGCCCTCCACTCGTTTGACATCAGAGCCAATTAGCCGCAATGCAAAACCTCATTTCCAAATGCCTCTGTCGCGCCGTTGCCGTCCTGGCGCTGCTTGTCTATCCGCTCGCCGCGCGCGGGGTCGAACCCGTGAAGCCACCACCGCCACCGCAAGCGGGCAAGAGTCCACTCAAGGTGTTCGTGCTCGCCGGCCAGTCGAACATGGAAGGACAGGGGATCATCGACGGCGCGGGCAAGGGGACATTGGAAACCCTGGTCAAGGACCCAGCGTCCGCGGCGCGCTTCAAACACCTCGTCGATAAGAATGGCAAATGGGCCGTGCGCGACGACGTATGGTGCGCCTACGGCAGCAAGGGCGCGCTGACCGTGGGTGGCTTCGCTGCGAGTGGTTGCATCGGCCCGGAACTCGGCTTCGGCTGGCATCAGGGCTGGCAGGACGGCTGTGCTCAGCCGATGGCCGACGAGTACGAGTCTAACATGGTCAACTTCATCAGGGATGTGCGCAAGGACCTCGGCGTGCCGGACCTGCCATTTGTCATCGGCGGCAGCGGCTTTGGTGGCTGGGAGCAGAAAGTCACCCGCCGCCTGCAAATCTCCGCCGCCCTACAGGCCGCCGCCCAACACGAGGAATTCAAGGGCAACGTGCTCTATGTGGAAACCCGCGGGTTTTTCCGCCCGCACGAACTCTCACCGCACGGTTTCGGTTACCACTGGAATGGCAACGCGGAGACATACTATCCTCTCGGTTACGGCCATTTTGCCGCCGACGATTGGAATGGAGCGGCCACCAACTCGCCCATCTTCGCCCCGGTCGGGTCCTTCAAACCCAATGCCTTCGGCCTGGATGATATGCACGGCAACGTGTTGGAGTGGTGCCAGGACTTCTACGCACCCTATCCGCCCGGCGCCCAGACCGACCCCACTGGCCCGGCGACTGGCGGCAAGAACATCCAGCGCGGTGGTGGTTGGCACAGCAGCGCCGAAAAATGTCGCTCGGCTCGCCGCTATCAGGCGGGCCCCAGCCGCGCCTTCAACCGCGACGGCTTCCGGGTGATGGCGGCGGATGTCGCGGGTGGTGTTCCGCCCGCGAGGTTGGAGCAACTGACCAAGGGTATCAACCTCTCGTGCTGGTTCTCCCAGGCGGACAGTTATTCTAACCAACACCTGGACACCTATAACACGGCCAAAGACGCCGCGCTCATCAAGGCGATGGGCTTCCGGCATGTCCGCTTCGCCTTCAACGATGCGACGGTGGTCGATAGCGACAACCCGGCGGTTTTGAATCCCGCCAAGATGCGGCGCTTCGATGCGGCCATCGACATGCTGTCGGCCGCCGGCCTGGCGGTGATCGTCGATTTCCACCCGGAGGACGAATACAAGCTGGCGCTTGAGAAAGACGATGCTAGCGTCGCCAGATTCGTAGCGATGTGGCGCGCCCTGGCCAAGCACCTGGCGCCGCGCGATCCCGAACGGGTGTTTCTTGAGGCAATGAACGAGCCGATGATTCGGGATTCCGCGCGCTGGAACGCGATTCAAAATCAGGTGCTCAGCGCCATGCGCGAGTCGGCCCCGCGCCACACGCTCATTGCCACGGCGGCGGAATGGTCGGAAATCTACAAACTCGAACTCACTGATGTCGTTGCCGACCGCAACGTGGTGTATAACTTCCATTGTTATGAGCCGTTCAAGTTCACCCACCAGGATGCGCCGTGGGTCGGCGAGTTGGCCAAAGGCCTCAAGAACGTCCCCTATCCATCAAGTCCGGAGGCGGTGGCCAGGGTGCTGGCCGACCTGCCCGACGCCAAGGCCAGACACTTGATGATCGAATATGGCAATGAAAACTGGAACGCCGGGAAAGTCGATGCGCTCATCGCCAGCGCAGCCGCCTGGGGCCATAAGCACGGCGTGGCCCTGACATGCAACGAGTTCGGGGTGATTCACAGTGCCCCTGCGGCCGACCGCAACCGCTGCATCGGGGATGTGCGCAAGGCTCTGGAGAAGTATCACATTGGCTGGGCCATGTGGGACTATGCGGGCGGCTTCAACGTCGCCACCGGCGAACCCGGCCAGCGTGTCGCCGATGCCGCCACGGCCAAGGCCCTCGGCCTGACGCCAGTGAGGGTGGATGCGGCACCCGCCGAGGTTTCACGAATGCCGATTGAGCGGGACAACGACGGCATGCTGGTGCCGGGGATGAGCTATGCGAAATTTCTCGATCGAAGCTATCGGTTGGTGATGCGCGATCTTGACGGCTGGGCGACTGGCAATGCCTACACCGATGCGGATGGCAAGCCCGTGCCGGGATATATCAACTACGCCCTGGTCAACCCCAAGCATCAACTCGGCGTCGGCCATCCGCTCAACGCCGATACCGTCTATCCGGCGTTTCATCACGCCTTGTACATCCGCGCGTTTCTCGCCGAGTGGCAGCGCACCCGTGATCCGCAATGCCTGGCCCGCGCGCGGCAGTTGGCCGAGTGGAATCTGGCCCGGCGCACACCGGCGGATTGCCTGTATGGGTCGCTCTTCTACAGCACGGTGAGCAAGGGCAAAGTCGGCGGAAATGTGGATGGCGACGCGGTCATGACCGACAAACCGGCAATCATGGCGCTTGCCATGTTGGAACTGGCCGCGGCGACGGGCGAAGCACGCTACCGTGAGGCCGCCATAGCGGTGGCCAACACTCTGGCAAAGACCCAACTGCCCGAAGGCAACTGGCCGTTTCGCGTCAATCCGATCAGCGGCGAGGTGCGCGAGGCATACACCTCCTCGGCCATTTATGCGGTCATGCTGTTCGAGGCGCTAGGGCAGGGGACCGAGCACCGCTGGGACGCGGCCAAGGCCAAAGCCCTGCAATGGATTCTCGATGGCCCGGCCAAGACGATGCTGTGGAAAGGCTTTTATGAGGATATCTCCGCAGAGACAGGCAAGACCAACCGGACGAATTGGGATTGCATCGACACCGCCCGCTGGCTCGTGGCCCACCGCGCGGAAAATCCTGAGTATCTGCCGTTGGCCCTCAAGCTGCACGACTGGATTGCCAAGGAATTCGTGGAGAAAGCCGCCGCATGGTCGCCGGCCGAAGGACTGCGCGAGCAAAAGTGCTGTTTCGCGACTATGGGCGTCCACACCATGCACTGGGCGGCATTGCTGGCCGATCTCCATCTGGCAACCGGAGAGCTGCCCTTCAAGCGCCGGGCGATCAATTCGTGCGCCATGGTCACTTATTGGATGCGCGACGACGGCGCCAACCTTGTCGGCCCGACCTGGGGCGATGAGATCTGGTTCAGTTGCCATTTCGGATCCGCCCTCTATCTGTACGACACGCTCAGTCACTTTCCAGAACTGGATTTCGAACAACCAAAACAACAGAAAGAATGAGACCGACAAGACGGATGAGAAACCTGATGACATCGTGTATCGCATGGGCGGCTCTGGCGGCGGGCGGGATGGCGGCCGATTCGGAGTTCGCGCTGCGCGATGGCGACCGCGTGGTGCTGCTAGGCGACAGCATCACCGAGCAGAAACTCTACACCACTTACATTGAAGCCTATACCGTCACCCGTTTCCCGAGACAGAAGTTCTGCTTCTTCAACTCCGGCTGGGGAGGGGACACGTCATGGTTGCGGATGCGCTCGTTCCCGGACGAGAAGTCGCTGTTCGCCGCCGAGGGCGAAATCCAACAGAAAATCATCGAAGAGTCGGTGGACGAACCGCTCAAGCGTGATGTGATTTCATTCAAACCGAGCGTGGTTTTCATCAACTTCGGCATGAACGACCATCATTACGAGGCCTTCCGCGAGGATATCTTCAAAGCCTATGTCCGCAGCCAGACGCATCTGACAAAGTCACTTACCAAGGCCGGCACCCGCGTCGTGTTGCTCACGCCCCAGCCGATTGAAAACCGCAGCGGCGATCCGTCCGCGGACCCGCGCAACCAGTCACTGCGCAAGTTCGCCGAGGGCCTCAAGGAGGTCGCCGCCAAGGAAGGTGCCACCTTTGTCAACCAGTTCGATCCCTATATGGCCATCATGCGGCGCGAGCATGCGTTGGATGTGGGTGCCCGCATCGGCGGCGGCGACGAAATCCATCCCGGACCCGTCGGCCATACCCTGATGGCCGCGATCATTTTGAAGCAACTCAATGCCCCCCCGCTCGTCTCCAGCGTGGCCCTCGAAGTGGCCGCCGACCAAACTGCCAAACTGGCGAGCGTCGCGAAATGCGCCGTGACCAACCTCAAGTATCAGAAGAGCAAGCTCAGTTTCGATAGAGCCGACGAGTGCCTGCCGATGCCAGTGGATGAACGGGCGATGAATGCCTTGAAAGTCAGCCCGGCGCCCAACGACCTCAACCGCTACGAGTTGAAGGTGGCCGCTCTGCCGGCGGGCCGTTACGACGTCATGATCGATGGGGAGATGGTGACCAGCGTGACCCAGCAGGAGTTGGCCGACGGCTGGAATCTGGCGGTCAGTGCCGGACCGATCACCAGGCAGGCCCGCGACGTGCTGGCGCTCATCTTCAAGAAAAACGTGATTGGCCAATCGCTGTGGGAAGCCCAAATCCATGACCGCAAGGCCGAGTTGCCCGGCCTTCAAAAGCAGCGCGACGAGCTCGAAGCGCAGATCACCGCCGCCTGCCAGCCCAAGCCCCATCATTTCGTCATCAAGCCCGCAGGCCAGTAGCTGCGGCGTCCCCGCCGCGGTGGCTGCGTGTGCCTCCGGCCGCAGCGCGCGAGATCTGCGTTTGGCAGGGACGCACCCTCCGGGGCGATGCGGCAGCGGCTTGCAAGTCTATCACTCGCCATTTCCCGTCCGCCATGGGCTTGAGCCTCGGAGCATGCATACGGGGCGGGTTTTGTGATGGTTCGATCTAACCAACCCGCCGCCGCCTCGCCCCCGCCGGACCTCTTGGGGTAATACTTTAAAAATGAGTGACTTCTAAAAATTTCAGATCGGCCATTGCTGTGCCCGTCAGTTCCACTTGTCGGTGCGGAAACAGGGTGCCGGCAGGCCTTCCTTATTCATGAGATTGGGCGAGACATCCTGACGCCAACCGAAGCGGACAGCCACTGGCTTGCTGACCGCGTCACTTGAGACAAGCACCGACTGGCCGTCGATTTCAGCCTTGGCCGGGACAAACTTTCGGTCTTCGCCGGCAATGGTGAATTGGTCCAGCGGCTTGCCATCGCGGCTGATCAGGCCACCGCCGACGTGGTCAAACTCGATGCGGATCTTTGCCGGTCCTGAACCGCCTGCGATCACCATGGACTTGTAGATGGGCCCGGAATAGACAAGGGTGGATCTCCCGTATGTCTTGGCGAGAGCCCAGAGGGCGAGGCGCCTGCCGACCTCCTGTTTGTTAGGCGCGTGGCAGTCGGGATAACTGCTGATATCATGAGTGACCGCCATGCCGGTATTGGGAACAGATAGGGTGGCCGCCTGGGCTTCCCACAAGCGCGGTGCCACTTCGACATCATCGCTGTATTTGGCCAGCGCCACTTGCACGAACAGGAACGGGAAATCACCCTGAGCCCAGGCCTTGCGCCAGTCGGTGATGAGCGTTTTCATCTTATCGAAATACTGCATGCCGTTGGGATTGTTTGACTCGCCCTGATACCAGATGGCGCCGCGGATGCCATAGGGAGTCAACGGGTGGATCATGCCAAGCCAGCGATCCCCGGATGGCGGGGTGAAAGGTTCACACGGGCAACCGCCGACGCTCGCCGCGATCAGTCCGATGGGAACCTTCAATTCCTTGTGGAGTTCACGGCCGAAGAAGTAGGCACAGGCGGAATACCCATGACCGCCGCCGCGCTTCACCACGATGTTCTGCGGCGTGCAGACCAGCCATGCGGCACTGGCGACGTCATCGACCGGCACATTCGAACCTGCCGGCGGAATTTCCATCAGGCGAATCTGCGGATAGTCAGCCGCGGCAATCTCCTTCTCATAGTTCAGACATGGCATCTGGCCGGGATGGTTTCCAATCGGCTTTTCCATGTTGGACTGACCGGAACAGACCCAGACCTCGCCGATCAGAACATCGGTGAGCGTGATAGTGTTCGCACCGGCCACGGTCAACTGATAGGGACCACCTGCGCCCATCTTTGGCAGTTTGACCATCCAATGGCCATCGGCGCCGGTGGTGGCGGACTCTGACGACTTCCCCAGGTGCACGGTCACTTTCTCGCTTGGGCTGGCCCAGCCCCAGATCGGAATCGGCAGGTCGCGCTGGAGAACCATGTGATCGCTGAGGAGATGAGGCAGCCTCACCTCCGCGGATGCGCTCGAGCAGATGGGAAACGTCAACAATGCCAGAAGGATGGCTTGATACATGCCACGCGGCGGCACAGCGTTTTCTGCGTATGATATGTTTGATTGTTTCATGAGTTGATTCATCATGTATCAGTTCGGTTTTGCTGGGTTCGGCCTCACCGGGCTGGGCTTGGGTGGAACGAACGCCGGAGGCAGCGTGGCATTCCAGGTGTCCCATGCCTTGTTGAGTTGCTCCACCAGCTCCGGCCTGTCGCTGGCGACGTTCGTCTGTTCCCCGAGATCCTTGCCCAACTCATACAACTCCGGCTTGTTCGGTTTGCCTTTGAAACGCACCGCTTTCCATTGGTCGCGGACAATGGCGCATTGGTCGTTGAGTTTCCAAAACAGGTCGCCATGCGGCGCGCCTTGCCTCTCACCGCGGAGGAAGGGCAGCAGATCCAGTCCATCGATGTCCTGTGGCGGCTCGGTGCCCGCCATAGCCGCGAACGTCGGCATGAAATCAAGCGAACTCACCGGCTCGGCGTATTCCTTGCCCGCGGGCAGCACGCCGGGCCAGCGCCAGATGAACGGCACCCGTTGCCCACCTTCGTAGATGCCCCATTTGCCACCGCGCAGCGGCCCGTTGTTGCCGCCCTGGGAAATCCAGCCGCCGTTGTCGGAGATATAGATAACTAGCGTCTTTTCGTCCAGCCCCTTGGCCTTGAGCTTGGCCATGATGTGACCGATCTGCTCGTCCATCTCGGTGACCAGCGCGCAAAAGTTGCGGCGCTTGGCATCGTTGACGGGCGAGTCCGTGAAATTTGGATCGGTAACCTCGGAAAACTTGGCGGCCACGATGTCTTTCCTGGCACCCTCCAATGGAGTGTGGGCGGCATTGAACGCGACTTCCAGGAAGAACGGCTTGTCGCCATGGCGGTCGAGGAAGGCACAGGCTTCCTCGGCGAAGGCCACCGTGCTACGCCGGGTCTCTTTCACCGGTTCCTCGCCCCGGATCAGGGTGGCTGGAGTATAACTCGTTTCATAGCTATAGAATCCGAAAAACTCCTGAAACCCGCGCCGGGTTGGGATGAATTCCTTGTTGTCGCCCACGCCCAAATGCCACTTGCCCACCAGGCCGGTGGCATACCCCGCCCCGCCCAGGACGTCCGCCAGGGTTTTGAGTTTAAGATCAAGGCCCATGTTCTTGGTTTCAGCCAGACGATTGTTTTCCAAACTGTTCCGCTGCTGATACCTTCCGGTCAGCAACCCCGCCCGCGAGGGACTGCACAGCGCGGCGGTGACATAGCCACTGGTGAAGCGCAGGCCTTCCTTGGCCAACCGATCGATGTTGGGCGTCTGGATCTGTTTTGATCCATAGCAACCGATGTCTCCCCAGCCGATATCGTCGCCAACCATGAGCAGAATGTTCGGCTTTGCCGGCAGTGCGGTGGCGGCGGCGAGCAGCGAACCCGCCACAACGCCAACAGGTATCATCAACCATCGTGCCATATCTGATTTCATTTGTTTCATTGGATTAACGGTGAGTGGCTTTGGTCATCGGGTTGAGGAAAATCTGTGGATCCGCGATGCCGGCAGACAACAACACCGTGGGTTCTCCGGCGGCGAGTTGGTGGCTTTGCGCCAAACCACCGTTGACCGACCACGCGATGATTGGGAAACGCGCCGGTACTTTGGTCGTCAGGTTGTCCATGGCCACCTGCACGGCCACCTGCTTGGTGCCCTTGAACTTCAACGTGACCGACGCCCCGTTGATCGTCGAGCTGATCGAATCCGTCCTGCAAACCCAATTGTAGGGGGAAAGCCCCTTGAGCAGGTTGGCGTCCGTGGCGGGGATGACGGCCCCGCACAGCCAGCCCCCCTGAACGCTCAGGATTGTCGTCAGGGCGATTCTTGTTACCGTCTTCATTGCAGTGATTTAGGGTGGATTGGGGCAGGTGGATTGGAACCGGTCGATACTTGAACCCACCGCATATACGGCTATTTTCCCCTCATCCCTCAGGAACTTGACGGGTTGCGAGGCAAGGTTCAGAGCATGGTCAGCGACCAGTTCCTCGATAAGGAACAGGTCCATGTCTCGCTCACAGACGCCGGAGATGGATACTTTCATTGATGCTCTTTCATGCTACGTCACCTATTCCTCGGAGTTCTTGCCAGTTGGATAAACGGGTTCATTCCTTTGTCATCCGGGACGATTGACCGCCTTCCGCTCCTTGCCAATTGATACTTTTGCGGGGGGATATGGAAGCGAATTGTGAGAAACGCGGACGATGGAGCATTGATCATTGAGTTTCCAGAACTCATGTATGGCTCTTGAAAGGTTCACGGCAGCGCGGATTGGAAACGATAGGTTCCCGAACCAATGGCATAGACGGCGGCGTTGTTGTCCATGCGCAGGAACTTGACACCATTGGCTTGTGCCGCCGGTTTGTCGGACTCGGTGACGCCAGTCTGGTCCTTTGCCGGCACATACACTTCCGCAGTGGTGTTGATAGGAATCGTGACATTCCAGATGAACTGGCTGCCCTCGATTTCCCAGTCGCTGCCAATGCGTCCATGCGGGGAATCGTAGTGACCTCTCGCCCAGGAAAGGTTGCCGCCCGGTTCCGGCTTGAGGCGGAGCTTGCCAAACCCGGGCTCAGCCGCGTCGATCCCTAACACGTTCCGATAGAACCACTCCGTGCAAGTGCCGAGGTTGGCGTGGTTGAACGAGTTCATGCCATCTCCGTGGTAGCCCTTCTCCGTTTTGGAGTCCCAGCGCTCCCACATGCTGGTAGCGCCCATTTGGAGAAAATAACCCCATGACGGACAGGTGGTCTGTGCCAGAAGACGGTAGGCGGCGTCGGTCCGGCCGACCTTGCTCAACACGGGCAGCAGCAAATGCGTGGTGACCATTCCGGTGGATAGGTGGCCATCGCGTTTCGCTATGGCCGCAATCAACTTGTCTGCGGCTTGGCGGGCCTGCTCCGGTTCCAGCAGGTCGTATGCGAGCGCCAGGACGTATCCGCCTTGTGAGTCGCTGCCGATGGTTCCGTTGGCAGCGATGAAGCGTTTCTGAAACGCCACACAAATCGAGCGGTGCAACTGCGCGAGCGCCGCAGCATCATCCGCTTTGCCCAAGGCGCGCGCCATGACCGCCATGACTTCGGCGTCGCGCGCATAGAGCGCGGTGGCGATCAGTTCCTTGGGCGTGGACATGTCCGGTGCCAGCCAATCGCCCAGGGCATTCGCTATCGGCTGGACCACAAAATCCTTCGATTGCTCTTTGTAAACCTCAAGCTGTCCGGCGATTTCGTTGTAATAGCGCCCGGCCAAGCGGGTGTCGCCGTACACGGAGTACATGGTCCAGGGAATGAGAACTCCGCTGTCGGCCCATCCCGGCGACCAGGGGAAATGGTGAACATCCGGCGCGATCATCGGAAATGCTCCGCCCGGCAGACGCGCATCCACCAGATCCGTCACCCATTTCGTCATCAGGCTGGAGGCATCCTGTTCATACAACGTGCTGGCAACCACCTCGTGATAGTCCGTCCAGCCCATTCGTTCATCGCGCTGCGGGCAATCCGTCGGCAGCTCTAGCAGGTTTGCCCGAATGGTGCAGCGTTGGTTTGCTGCCGTTCGTGTCATGATCGCATCGGAGCACTCGAAACTCCCGGTCAACGGCAGGTTGGAACCGGCGATGATGCCCGTCAGCGCATCCGGACCGGCGGTTTCCGGCAAGCCCACCACTTCGACGTATTGGAATCCGTGATAGGTGAAGCGCGGCTCCCAATTCTCCTCGCCGCCGCCCTTGCACACATAAGTATCCATGGCGCGCGCCGCACGCAGATTCTTCCGGTACACGGTTCCGTCCGGATTCAACATCTCGGCGAAGCGCATCACCACTTTCGTTCCAGCCGGCGCCGTGACTTTCAAACGCGTCCAACCGGAAAAATTGCGGCCGTAGTCATACACCGCGAGCCCGGGCTTCGGATGGTTGACCGCAACCGTCTTGATTTCGCCGGTCTGCCGTACCGGCGCGCCCGGATTGGCTTGAATCGCCGGATTGAGATTCGCGCCAAGGTCCACCGGCTTCCATGCGGTGTCATTGAACCCGGCCTCGTCCCAACCGTTCATTTCCAACCGCGCGTCGTAGGTTTCACCCGCATAGATATCGGCTTCCAAGATGGGTCCGAAGCCGCACTTCCACGTCTCGTCACTCCCAACAACTTGAGTGCTGCCATCGGCGAATGTGAGGTGAAGCTGCGCCAGCAGTCGGGTTTGCTTGCCGTAGATGTTTTGTCCGATAATGCTCAGATGCCCCCGATACCAACCGTCGCCCAAAATCGCGCCAAGCACGTTCGGACCCGTCCTGAGCCGGTCGGTCACGTCGTAGGCACGATAATAAATCCGCTTGTTGAAATCGGTCCAACCCGGCGCAAGGAAATCCTCTCCCACCTTGCTGCCGTTCAAATGCGGCTCGGCCACGCCTAGACTCGTTAGATAGAGGATTGCCCTTTGCGGGGTCTTTTCCAGCTTGAACTCCTTTCGCAGATGGGTCGCCGGAAGATACTTCTCGTTGCCGTTGCCGGGGCCCGAACTCTGCCCGTCATCGCGGCCAATCCACTTCGCCTGCCACTCGGCTTGGCTCAAAAAACCCATCGACCAGGTGGCGGGTTCTCTTGAAACGGCGATGCTGCCGCTTGCGTCCCATGATCTAACCTTCCAGAATGCCGCTTGATGGGAGACGAGAGGCTTTCCGCAGTACTCGATCTGCGTGGACTGATCCGACTCCACCTTGCCGCTGTCCCACAGGTCACCCTGGTGCCGGGCAAGCAGCGCCGGCGTCGAGGCCACCATCACCTGATAGGCGGTTTGCTTCTGACTGCGGAGGATTTGAGATTTGGGATTCTCTATCACCCAGCTCAGCCGCGGCTTGGCCACATC
>Ga0118677_10003642_pt1 | contig 28920 bp, 28 predicted proteins | sample AliMusrvi5mmetaG_FD_86154 | JGI IMG/M metagenome (GOLD analysis project Ga0118677, IMG submission 86154) | reverse complement strand
CAGATGGTATGTTTTGCTTAATAGAGGATAATTCATTTACGCCATTTACGCCATTTCCCCTTTACTCCAGATTCTCAAATTTCCTCAGCTTACTGCACGTTCAGCATGTTCTGCACGTTCTGCCTTTTCAGGATTTAAGTTCCTGGAATAAAATAATGTCACATTATCAATATGGTGTCACCGCTATGCGGCTCATTTTTGACGCTCTGTAATTTTTCTACCATACTTCCAGTGCTACGCACCTAAAACAGCCGCGTAGCGGTGTAAGCAGGATAGAAGTAAATTGAACAACAAGAATGAAAGCCGCGTAGCGGTGACACGAATTTGTACGTAATCATCCGCAGATAAAATACAAAATGAAATTGTTTCTGTTACTTATTATGCAAATCATTGATTATATGAAAATAAATATTATCTTTATTAGCCAAATTATACTGTTGTTTTCTTCTTTGTCAATCCGATTTGAACAGCATGAAGAATCATTCTATTTATAAAGATTTTATTGGATATCACTCGTTTGTGTTATATTCGTTGTTTACCTGTTTGGTTTTTAGTCAGTGTGCCAGAGATCCTCTGATTTGGAAAGAATTACCCAAGGAACAGCTTGCTACGGAGTATATTGCCAGTAATCCTGATCAGTATTCTGAGTTTGCCAAGCTAATAAATCTGACAAACCTATACAGTACCTTAAGTCTCAGAGGACCTTACACCATTCTTCTGCCTACCAATGAGGCCATGTATGCCTATTACAAAGAAAAGAAGGTGAGCTCCCTTATGGATTTCACCGGAGACTTTCAAAGACAGTTGCTTCTGAATCATGTATTTACCAGTGGTTTATATACTGATGGAAATTATTCTACTAATGGTATATCTTTGGGCGCTCTTTTTATGAATCTTAATGCGATTGACGATTATATATCCTCTGAATTCCATGGTTCGGATACCTATTTGAATAAAACCGCCAAAATAATCAAGCGTGATATTCATGTTCATAATGGCTACATTGAAGTGATCGACAAGGTATTGGACCCATTGACCAAAGATGTATATACTGTTCTGATGGAGAATCCGGCATATAAAATCTTTTCCGATGGACTTCGTTTGACCGGAATAAAGGACACCCTTCAACTCATTTCCACTTCTTTTGGGAATTGTACTACACGAAATCGATATACTATTTACGCAACACCTGATTCCATTTATCACCAATTTGGCATCCTGAATGTGAGCGATCTGATCAATTGGTGCGGCGCTTCACCGGATGATCTGAATTCAAAAGAAAATTCGTTTTACAGGTATATCGAATATCATTGTCTTCCAGGTACCTATTATCTTAATCAATTATTTAGCGGAAATTTCCCAATCTTATCAGCTGAAAATAACATCTCGATGCTCCTTGACAATGTGGACTACAAAATTGATCCGGACATAACAACTAATAAATATACCGGGTTTATTGTTTCGGAAAGCAATCTTTCGGCTAAAAATGGGGTCATTCATACGGTTAATAACTTATTGCCGGTATTTACACCCAAACCTGAATATCTTGAGTTTGAGACAACAGACTATCCCGATCTTAAACAACAGGATTTTTTTTCGAAAAGCTCTAAGAAATGGTTTAACGGGGAGGATCCTTTAGCAAAAATAAAGTTCAAGGGAGAATATCTGGAATACTCACATCAACCTATTGAAGCAATATTAGTATCTCATAATGGCGGAAATGGTGATTTTATCTGTCTGAGCGGCTTAGGTTGGATTGAATTAACAACACCCAAAATAACAAAAGGCAGATGGAGAGTGGGCGCCAATATGCTAACCGGGGATATGAGTTTCCCAACTTTTGACGTTTATTTAGATGGGATTAGGGTAAATAGCATTGACGCAAGAATATCAGCAATTCAAGGAGTAGTATTTGATGAAGTTACTTGGACCAAATCAGGAGAACACAAAATCAAATTGGTTACAACTTTTCCTGGCAAGTTATTTTGGGACGTTATAGAATTTACACCAATTTAGGAATGGCAGGCTCATTAAAGAAAGTGTATTAACGTCTGTATACACTTAGGGCGGCATTTAACCGATGAACTTCCTACAAAGTATTGCTTTCGTCATCCCGATGTATATCGGGATCTAATTTCCTGTCAACGAAGCTGAAACCCCCGGCTTGAGGGTATTTTGATGTTATGTGTGTAATTCATTCAAAGTTAGACATCTATTGAAATACTAACTTTCCCTCCAAGTCCTTTTTCAACAATGTCAAAAAGCGTACTCAAGGTTATATTGCTTCCATCATTCTCAACGCGGGAAATATAAGTTCTTTTCTTGTCGATAATTTGTCCTAATTCTTCTTGGGTCATATGACGAGATTCTCTTGCTTTTTTTAACAACAGGCCAATTTTAAAAGATTCAGCTTCTCTCTCAAGATTTTCACGTCTTTCAGTTCCTTTTTCACCATAAACCTGATCTTTGATTTGAGACCAGGTCGCAATATCTTTGTTGCTATTTTCTGCTTTCATAATACTCTTTCATTAAATTTATTGCTTTCTCGATTTCGTTTTTCGGCGTTTTCTGTGTCTTTTTCTGAAATCCGTTAATAAGGATTACTAATCTTCCTTTGTCGAAGAAACAGAAAACACGCCAAATGTCTGTCCCTAATTGAATTCTTGCTTCATAGAGTCCATTTGTCCCGGTAATTTGTTTCAAATAATTGGTCGGAATTCTCTCCAAAGTCTCGATTGCTTCAATAATCTTGAAGATTTTGTCCTGAACCTTAATCGGTTGCCTGGTCAGTAAATCTACAAAATAGTTCTTGTATGCAATTACCTCGCGAATTTTCTTCATGAGTCATTATAATCAAATCAAAGGTAACTTTAAAGTTACAATTATCCAAATCAAAATTGAAGTACCAAGACATTTATTATGCGCTTTAACGTTACATGTATGAAAAGTTGCCGTTTGCGGGGCGATTCCCTATCAAACTACAATGAACTTGATGCGGGAAACAATCTTTAAATAACCAATAAACCCGCAATTTTTTATACATGATGTTATGGGCTGGGCATTTTATCATAAATCATCTAAATTCCTATCTTTTTGCTCCGTCTCTCCAATAAAATTGTATCTCGCCACTTGTTATCAAGTTGTGCAATCCTTTCCCTTTTTCCAATAACTCTAAAACCATATTTATCATGGAGTTTCAGAGTCGCTATATTTTCAGGGAACACACTTGAATATAATGTCCACATTCCATGATTCTCAGATGATATTATAACTTTATCCATTAACTTAGAGCCAATACTTTTTCCTAGCATATTGGTATCAATATAAACGCTAACCTCGACAACTCCTTCATATACCTTACGTGTCGAAACCGGCGATAAAGCAATCCATCCCAGTATTTCGTTATTTTCTTCATATACAAACCTTGAATGTTTAAGATGTTTTGAATCCCAATCTGTCCAGGAAGGAACACTTGTCTCAAACGTCGCATTCCGTGTGTCAAGCCCCATTTTGTAAATCTCAAGAACTCGTTTACTATCATTTGGCATCATTTCTCTTATCATATCTCAATAATCTTGCATGAGGACTTTTCTTGCCATGTCCATAACGTTTATATACCAGCAGGGCGGGATTTAACCAATGAACTTCCTGCGAAGTATTGCTTTTTAAATTATTACTTTCCTTCCAACAAAGCACCAAACCCCGGCTTGAGGGTATTTTGCTGTTAGCGGTTCGTTATTTATTTTCAGTAACTGTTGATGCATGTTTTACACCAATGGCTGAAAGTTTTTATTCATGTCATGAGAAGCAGGGGATATCAAAATGCTATTGAAATACATAGGCAACAGCACCATAAATCATAAATAAAACAGGAACTAAATAGGACAAAATTCTTAACCCTGTCTTCATCTTTGTCGATTTAACTATTTGGGCTAAATAGGTTGCTAAAAAGCCAAATGAAATTGATAATATAAGATATCCGTAATAATTACTGTTGCTTTCATTTCGTATGAATATTGCAGTACCTGTAATAAAACACAATATTGAAAAGAGAAGACTCTTAGATGGTTCGTATAATCCTTTTTTATTCATGGTGTTTTTTATAAATAATACATTTTCTAATAGATAACCCTTTAATCGTTTTCTGTGACGTTCTTCTACTATATATGAGCCGGAATTTAACCGATAAACTTCCTACGAAGTACTGCTTTCCAATTTATTACTTTCCTGTCAACGAAGCTGACCCCCCCGGCTTGAGGGTATTTTGCTGTTGTGGGTAGTTGTTATTGATTTTATTCAATTTGTTTTGTCTCTCTACACCAATTCGATACCACATTCGAAATTGTTTCATAATACCTTCCTGAGTAAAAAAGTCCCCATGTCGATTCTGATGAATTTTCAAATGTATTCTTATTGATTATACATGTTCCTAGCATTACATTCATATGAAAGCCAGTCAAGTCTTTAAATCGTACATTTCCCTTTTGAAGTTTCTTATATAGGTCATTTTCACATAATATGACCAGATAAGTTCCTAGTTCTTTCCAGTATGGAAATTTCGCATACTTTTTAGTTAAAGCCTTTCTAACTTGATTAAAATACACTTGAATTTCATTAATCTGTATAATACTTTCAGGAACCTCTGTCACTACACATAAATATTGGCAACCAAAAATCCTTCTGGTTTTATAGATTTCAAGAAATGAAATGTCATTTAACAGATCTTGCTCAGTCTCAATAAATTTATGTGCAAGTAGTGATTCCTTAAGCGCCTTAAACAATTCGTCATATTCTGTTTCTCTAGTCATTTTTTCATATTATGTGGTCTAGTAAATCATCAGTTAATTATATGCAATCTCTCTTTTAAATTTTATCTTCAAATAAAAAATTTCAAATAACAAGATATAATTGTCCTCTATAGTAAGTTGCAGTTTGTCACCTTCTTTCACGTTCTTTGGATAATGAGTAGGACGACTTACAATTACCCACAACGTTTGGCAATATAGCCATTGGCGGTTTACTGACTTCGTTATTATCCACCGTTACAAACCCTTATGCGGAGTAGAATGCTTCAAATCACCACTTCCGCCTTTGGCTATATTGCGTGTTGTATGCTGTTTATTTTTAATAATTAAGATTACTATTCCAATAATAATCAGAAAAAATCCACTTAAAAAAATTATATTGTTGAAAGAACTTTTTATTGTAAATCCAATTCCAAGTGATAACCAGCCTGCAACGATCAACAATATTCCACAAACTATTTTTATTGTTCTTTTTATTTTAAAATCCATATTGTCAATGCTATTAGAATAATAACAATTACGAAAATTTTATTAATACTTATATCAATCCGTTTTTAGGAATCGTAAAAATATAAATCCTGAATCCGAGCTATGGTTGTTTTCTTTAATAGCATACAACATCTGTATATACCCAGAGTTGTGTATATATCGGCATTAGTTAGAATGTGTTTAATTTATTAAAAACGCTGTTCCTGCGTTGAATATTTTTGTAGTGTTTCATTTTCAAGGTTTAGTTAGGTTTAGAAATACCGGTTTTACCGATTTGAATAAAACATAAAAAAGCTATACAAACGTAAGAGATTTGATTTAAATATCCAATCAATCCAGTGATTATAATTTTAAATATCCTATTTATCCAGTGGGTTTCGGTTCTTAATAAACCTTTATATTGTTATGTGGGTATAGATTTCTGTAGTTTTACTGCTTTCATAACCAAGGGTGCAACCCTTATCGGTATTTGCCTGTTTAACAAACCAATAGCTTTCCTGAGCCATTCAAAATACCGGTAGTTACTTGCCTGAATATTATCCTCTCTGTCTTTACAGATCTCTTTATTTTTCGCACTCCCTGTAACATTACGCGGGGTACAGGTCGTATACACCCTTTACCCGAGTGTCCTTTTGAGTATACATTTTGTATAGCCTAAGATTACAATAAGTATACCTTATTTATTTCTGAACACACAAGGTACACACAAGGTATACTCAAGGTATACACAAGGTATACTCAAGGTGACACGAGAGGGGTAACTGTTTAAAAGGAAATACCTGTATTTCTACCTGTTGTTTATGGAGAAATCAATTATCTATGAAAGATCTTAACATGAAAAAAGAGTCAACTCACAGCGTTTTGCTGCGGGTTGACTCTTTCACAACTAAAAGTATCAATCGAAATTGAATGTTGTTTAGTTAAGCAAATATCTTAGCTATAATCGTCATTGCGAGGAACTGCCTGTCCCGATGGCGATCGGGAAAGCAATCTATAAATCAACAGATTGCTTCACTTCGTTCGCAATGACGGCGTTACCTAAACGACATTGAATCGAAACTGAACCGAATGCAATCCTTATTTCATACCGAATTCAACCAGTTCGCCTAATTTCAAGTACTGGACATACAAGATCTGATACTTGGCGGCATTGGTTGCATTGGGGAAATAGGTCTTTTCGAAACCTCCGCCCATTTTCTTCTGTGCTTCATAGGTGTTTGGGTAAATACCCGCAACGACAGCGGCTGCCATAGCCGAACCCAATGCACAGGCCTGCTCGGAACGGGCCACCTTGATGGGCATGTTCAGCACATCAGCCACGATCTGCATCACGAATGGTGATTTCTTGGCTACTCCGCCCAGGGCAATCACACCATCGATACGAACGCCCTCACGGATGAAGCGATCGATGATGGCTTTGGAGCCAAAGGCGGTTGCCTCGACCAATGCACGGAAGATACGAGGGGCATCCGATCCAAGGTTAAGACCTGAAATTACTCCCTTCAGGTTCTGATTGGCATCCGGTGTGCGGCGGCCATTCATCCAGTCCAGCGCGACAATGCTGCTGTCTTCGATTGGAATCAGTTCGGCAGCCCTGGTCAGTTCAGGAATGATACCGGCTGAAATTTCAGCAATCATTTTTGCCTTGGTGTCTTCATCAATCAGCTTACTGTTGTATATGATCTGTTCGGAAGGCCATAAAAGCACGCTTTTAAACCATGCATAAATGTCGCCAAAGGCCGATTGGCCGGCTTCCATACCCAACATTCCGGGAACAATAGAGCCGTCAACCTGTCCGCATATCCCGCTGATGAGTTTGTCGCCCACTTCATCCATGGGGGTAATCAGCATGTCGCAGGTTGAAGTCCCCATCACCTTGCTCAGGTAATATGGTTCGATTTCGGCACCAACAGCGCCCAGATGAGCGTCGAAAGCCCCTACCCCAACCTTCACTTTGGTTGAAAGTCCAAGTTTTGCGGCCCATTCGGGAGTCAGGGTTCCGGCAGAAATATCACAGGTAAATGTTTCTTTAAACAAACGATCACGTAATCCGCTAAGCAGTGGATCGAGTTTTTCGAGGAACTCTTCAGTTGGTAGTCCACCAAAAGCATCATGCCACATGGCTTTGTGTCCGGCTGCACAACGCGAACGTTTCAATGTTTTTGGGTTGGTATTACCAGTCAGGATAGCCGGAATCCAGTCGCAATGTTCTACCCATGAGTTAGCTGAGCGGTAAACAGCAGCATCTTCACGGATGACATGAAGTAATTTCGCCCAGAACCATTCCGAAGAATAGACCCCTCCTTCGAAACGTGTAAAATCGTCATGCCACTCTTTGGCCAATCGGTTGATTTCGTCAGCTTCCTTTACTCCGGTATGGTCTTTCCAGAGGATAAACATGGCATTTGGATTTTCTTCAAAGCCTGGAGTTAAAGACAGCGGGGTTCCTTTTTCATCGACAGCGATTGGGGTCGAACCGGTTGTATCAACCGAGATCCCTACTACATTCTCGGCTACGCCTGCAGGGGCAAGTTTTAAGGCCTCAACAATGGTGTACTCCATTCCTTCAAGGTAATCCTTCGGGTGCTGGCGAAACCGGTTGCCTGATGCATCACAATACATTTGTTTCTTCCAGCGGGGATATTCAAATACCACACTGGCTACTTCTTCTCCGTTTTCAACATTCACGATCAGTGAACGAACAGAATCGGTACCGTAATCCAGCCCGATCGTGTATTTTGCCTGACTCATAATATAGATTTTAAAGTTTAAAGTTTAAAGTTCAATGTTTGTGTCTGCACCGAAAAGTCAATTTTAACGCGAAGGCACAAAGACGCAAAGAATTAATTTTTATAAAAAAAAGATGCTCAACATGTTGTATTATTTCGTGTTTTTGTGTCTTCGCGTTTAATGTTGATTAGAGGGTTTTCGGAATAGACTCAAGTTTAAAGTTTAAGGTTCCAAACAGGTTCTGGTGATCAGAGTATAACTTGAAACTTTGAACTTTAAACTACTTCTGCCCGTAATAGGCATCCTTGCCATGTTTGCGGAGGAAATGCTTATCGAGCAGTGTCTGGCTCATGGATGTTTCAGGATTTAGCTGAAAACTTCTGAGTGCCATCTTGGCCACTTCTTCCAGAACAACTGCATTGTGCACGGCATCATTGGCATTCTTTCCCCAGGTAAAGGGTGCATGATTGTTAACCAGAACACCTGGAATCTGGTCTGGATTCAATCCGTTGAAGCGTTCGATGATAACGCGTCCTGTTTCTAGTTCATACTCTCCATTGATTTCTTCATCGGTCATCTTGCGGGTACAGGGAATTTCTCCGTAGAAATAATCGGCATGGGTTGTTCCGATAGCCGGAATACTTTTGCCTGCCTGTGCCCAGCTGGTCGCCCATTCAGAATGTGTATGAACAATTCCGCCAATGTTCAGAAATTGCCGGTACAGAATAAGATGAGTCGGTGCATCACTCGATGGGTTCAGTTTGCCTTCGACCACTTTGCCATACAAATCAAGCACCACCATATCCGAGGGTCTCATCGTATCGTAGGACACTCCGCTGGGTTTGATGACCACCAATCCATGCTGGCGATCTATTCCACTCACATTACCCCAGGTAAAGATCACCAGTCCGTGTTTCACCAGATCCAGGTTGGCCTTCCACACTTCTTGTTTTAATTGTTCGAGCATATCTCTTTTAGTTTCAAGTTTCAAGTTCAAAGTTTCAAGTTCAAGATGCAGGTTCCAGGTTCCAAATTGGTTCTGCTGATCAGCGCATAACCTGGAACCTGAAATCTGGAGCTTGAAACTACTTCTGAGGTTCCAGCCAGGCAGCAAAGCCACCACCGGGAGCCATTTTCAGTTTGACCGTATCCCCTTTCACCACAACAACTGAGGTGCGTACCACCTTTTCAGCATTGATGTTGGCATCAGGAGCATCTTCGAAAGCTATCATTTTATATTTTCCTTCTCCAAGGAAATCAAGTTTAATTTCAAGTGTACGGGCTTCGCTGTTTGTCATCGATCCTATAAACCACTCGTTCCCTGATCTGCGGGCTGAGGTAATGTATTCGCCAATATGACCATTCAGTATTTTAGTGTCATCCCACATGGTCTTTACTTTCTTCAGGAATTCAACGCCATCCTGACCTTTGTAATTGTCAGGAGAATCGCAGGCAACTGTGAAAGGGCTATCGTAAACTACAAACTGGGCAAGTTGCAAGGCCCTTGTTCCCTGTACCTGTGCAGGTGTACCGTTTTGGAATTTCTCGGGAGTGCGGTTCAGGAATCCTCCGGGAGTAAAGTCCATCGGACCGGCTAACATGCGTGTAAACGGTAAAGTGACCATGTGTTCGGGAGTAACCCGAAGCGACCATTTGTTGTATTCGTTGCCCATTACCCCTTCGCGGGTAACCAGGTTGGGGTAAGTCCTTCGGAAACCATCGGGTTTGAAGGCTCCGTGGAAATCGACCATGAGATGATGAGCGGCGGCGGTAGTTACCACCCTGCGGTACCAGTTCACCATATCCTGATCGTCGCTGTCCATAAAATCAATTTTGACCCCTGCAATACCCCAGCTTTCATAGGTTGCACAGGCTTTGTCCCAGTCAGAACGGGTAACATCTGAACTGTATATCCATACCCAACATCTTACATTCTTACTTTTTGCATAGGCCAGGATACCGGGCATATCAAGCTGAGGGGCCACCTTAGTGATATTGGCATCCGGCAGGTTAAACTGTCCATACCATTGCCAGTCGATCAATTGATAGGGCCAGCCCATTTCTGATGCCAGATCAATGTATTTCTTAATAGTTTCATTATCCACCTTTACTTCCCCACTCCACCAATGGTCCCATGCACACATTCCTGGTTTGATCCATGAGGGATCGGCAATGGCACAGGGCTCATTCAGGTTCATGATGATTTCAGATTCGACCAGCTGCCCTGGCGTAGAACCCAGCATAATGACCCTCCAAGGGGTATTGTGAGGAAATTTAAACTTTACCTTGTCGCCATTTTCATTCTCTTTAGGGAGTGGCGATAATTGCGAGCGAACAGCAAATCCTGTTTTGGAATGACCCGGTTTAAGGTACATACCGGCATAATCGGTAATTTCAGCTTCGGTAATGGCTGCATAACAATCGTCGGAAACCTTAACCGTCATAGGCAGTCCAATCACCATCTGATCGGTCAGATCAGATAGTTTTCGTTTGAAATACTCATTTTCCTGTGATGAAGTATATGAGCCGTCATTTGCAGCCCAGCAATCGTGATCGGCCAGAAAGTTGAAGGTTGTGAGTTCATCGGTCAGTTCATATTCGTGCTTATTGTCAGGGCCTGTAAATTCTGTTCGGAAAGCCACTCCGTCATCAAAGACCCGGAATACCAGATTCATTGTCCGCCGGGGAAACTTCTTCTCCTGCATTTGCAAAGTTAATTCCCTGCAATTATTCAAAATGGATGACTTCCTCTTTAGTATGGGAGTCCAGGTTTCATTGATTACCTTCTCTGATGATTTAATAACCTGCATATCCTCACCCATCGGAGGTGCCTGTTTGAATTCAAATCGTATGACCGAGTTGGATAGTATAGGTTTCCCATTGAAGGACACGTTATAAGTGATTTGATTGCCAACTTCTATTTTTGCTTCGGCCATTGAATGAGGAGACACAACTGAGTATTGTGCATGAACGAGACAGATAATTGTCAATGAGTAAATGGCAGTTAGAAAAATTCGTTTCATATTCTTATTAAGTTAGTTTTATCTTTCAATTTCCTTAAGATCCATTAATTAAGATAGTATTAGAATAAAATGTAAATTTAACACTTATCTATACTTCTCAAAACAGTCAAGCCTATTTTGATTGGTTATAAATTCATTTTTTAATCCTGAAAATATACACAACAATACCCTATATGAAATGTACAATATATTTGTGGCTATTAGTTGTTGAATTTAAAGGATTTATCCGAATTATAGGTTACTTTGGATGACATTTATTTCGTTCACTTCAAACTTTTGAATGGAGATAAACGTTTAAAACATGTCGTAAAACACAAAATCAGCAAGCAAGCGGATTTTATTAAGTCATAATAAATAATGCCAGTTAATATACCAGAGACAGCCCAGAAACGAATCGTAATTATAGGTGCGGGTTTTGGTGGCCTTAAATTAGCCCAGAAGCTTATTGGCTCTGGATACCAGATTGTTCTGATTGATAAAAACAATTATCATCAGTTTCAGCCTTTGTTTTATCAGGTTGCGAGTGCTGGAATAGAACCTAGCTCGATTCTTTTCCCTCTGAGGAAAATATTTCAGAATCAAAAAGATGTTTATATCCGGGTGGGTGAGGTTTATTCTGTCGATCCTGAAAAGAAAACATTACAAACGAGTCTGGATACTGTTTGGTACGATTACCTGGTGATTTCAACCGGAGTAAATTCCAATTTCTTCGGGATGAAGAACATGGAAGAATATGCTATTCCGATGAAATCAGTTTCGGAGGCCATGGCACTTCGAAACCGACTGTTACAAAGTTTTGAGAAAGCAGTTACCCTTTGGGACCAGAACGAAAGGAAAGCCTTACTGAATGTAATTGTGGTTGGTGGAGGCCCCACTGGTGTTGAGGTGGCAGGAGCTATTGCCGAAATGAAGAAATTTGTTCTTCCCAAAGACTATCCTGATCTGAATTTTGATATCATGCAGATTAGTTTGATTGAAGGTTCTCCGGCACTTTTAGGAGGAATGTCGAAACATGCTTCTGAGAAAGCCTTGTTTTACCTCAAACGACTAGGAATCAACGTCCTGCTCAATACGCATGTAACTGATTTTGATGGAAGCAAATTGAGCCTTTCAGATGGTTCACATTTGGAAACCAAAACCGTTATTTGGGCGGCAGGCATCAGTGGAGTTATTCCTGAAGGATTTCCTGCTGAGTCAGTTGGTCGTGGAAGAAGACTTGTTGTTGACGAGTATAACCGGGTAAAAGGTTATGAGGATATTTATGCAATCGGTGATGTTTCTGTTATGTCGACTTCGGACTATCCAAATGGTCATCCCCAGGTAGCGCAGGTAGAGCTATTCAGCAGGGAAGAAATCTGGCCCGTAATTTCCTGTTAATAAAGAGAAATGCAGGGTTAAACCCTTTCAAGTATATCGATCGCGGTTCGATGGCCACCATTGGCCGCAACCGGGCAGTCGCGGACTTGTCCTTCCTGAAATTCAGTGGATTTATCGCATGGCTTACCTGGATGTTTGTGCATCTGATGGCAATCGTTGGGGTTAAAAACCGCTTGTTGATCTTCATTAACTGGATGTGGAATTACCTGACCTATGACCAGTCACTACGCCTGATTCTGTGGGCTGCAAAGAAAGATCCGACAAAGAATATTTCACCTCTTGACAGGAAATAAAAAGAAATGCCGGCTGAATAAAAAACAGCCGGCATTTCTTTTAAAACTATTCTACTACCAGATTACGGCACGATCTGCTTCCTTCAGGTACATATAGTCACCTTCTTTTACACCAAAGGCATTATAAAATGCCGGCAGGTTACGGAGAGGTCCTATTACCCTGAAACGGCCAATTGAATGAACATCCTCCTTTGTACGGCGAATGATTTCTTTGTCACGTATATTCTGAGCCCATACGTGCGCGTATGCCAGGTAGAATCGCTGATCAGGAGTAAATCCATCAATAGGTTGTTCATTGCCTTTTAGTACCTTTTTCAAAGCGTTAAAGGAAATATTCAGGCCACCCAAATCGGCAATATTTTCGCCCAGGCACAAATCTCCATTGGCTTTCATTGAATCAATCACAGTGAAATTACTGAATTGACTGGCCAGTATCCTTGTCCGTTCACCAAACTTTTTGGCATCATCAGCCGTCCACCAATCAGTCAGATTTCCAACTTTATCAAACTGCCGACCCTGATCATCAAATCCATGAGTCATTTCGTGACCAATTACCACTCCAATGGCTCCGTAATTTACTGCATCATCGCCATCCTTAAAAAAGAAAGGTGGCTGAAGAATAGCTGCCGGGAATACAACTTCATTTATGGTTGGATTATAATAAGCATTAACCATTTGTGGAGGCATCATCCATTCGGTACGGTCAACAGGTTTATTTATTTTACCGATCATATATTTGAAGTCAAAAATGTTTGACCGTATAGCATCGGCTACATAAGAATCGGTTGAAACCTCAAGTGCCGAATAATCACGCCATTTATCAGGATACCCAATCTTCACAGTGATTGCATCCAGCTTTTCAATGGCTTTCGCTTTGGTCGCATCACTCATCCAAGATAACTGTTTAATGCGTTCACCAAGTGATACACGCAGATTGCTCACCAGTTCGATCATACGTTTCTTTGCTTCAGCAGGAAAGTATTTTTGAACATACATCTGACCTATTGCTTCACTAAGAGCATTACTGGTTGCACCCTGAACTCTTTTCCAACGTGGCCGTTGAACTAATTGACCCGAAAGGGTTTTTCCGTAAAAATCAAAATTCTGTTTCTCAAAAGATGATGACAAATAGGGACTGAGTTCATTCACAACCTGCCATTTTAAGTATAGTTTCCAATCGTCAACCGAAACCTCTTTCAGCATTTTACTGAGTTCAGTAACAAAATCAGGCTGACCAACAATAAAATCACCTGGATTCTGAAGTCCAATGCTTTGGAAATGCGCTGGCCAGTTAATTTCATTAGATATCTTTTGAAGACCTTCAAGATTCATTTTATGATAGGTCTTTTGCGGATCTCTCATTTCCAGCTTTGTCATTGATGCAGCAGCCAGGCGTTTTTCCAGATTATAAACTACCATTGCATTGGCTTTTGCAGTAGACTCATCGATTCCGGTCAGCATAAACATTTTCTGAAGATGCACCAAATAAGCTGCCTGAATACCTTTACTTCGTTCATCGTCTTTCATGTAATAATCACGGTTGGGCATTCCGAGTCCACCCTGATAGAGATAAGCCACACACATTTCGGAATTCTTCCGATCGGCTCCTGAGAACAAAGAAAACATTGGCGAAATACCTTTGGAATGAAAATCGGAAACCACTTTCATGACATCTTCCTTACTCACAATGGCACTAATCTGGTCAAAAAGTGGTTGAACGGGAGTCAAACCATTGGCTTCAATCCGGACAGTGTCCATGCCTGTATTGTAGAAATCAGCTATTTTCTGTCCGATAGTCCCTGCCTCCTGCTTTTTCGAAGCAATTTCATCGATAAGTGTTTTAACTTGAACTTCACCGGTATCGGCTAATAAGTCAAAAGTTCCAAAACGGCTTTTATCATCCGGAATAGGGAATCGTTTTTTCCAGCCACCATTGGCATAATTGTCAAAATCTTTAGCAGGACTAATTGAAGTATCCATATCTGCCACATTAATGGCCTTCACTTTAGGTGCTTCTTGCTTGCAGGCCATACTACCAATCAATAAAGAAATTAATAAGAATAGGTTAATACTTTTCATAAAATAAAACATTTTGTATGAATTTTCGGTTTCAGATAATATGTACTTCAAATTCAGGAATGATTACAATACAGAACTAAGATAAGCTGAAATTATTTCAACTAGTTTATTCGGACAAACTAATTCATTCAATGGCAAACATGTTCAACAACAGTCTTAAGTAACTAATTATCAACACAAATACTGACACTTGAGCTTTGTTTTAATAATGAAATGGTGTATCTTAATATCAATTATTGAATCCTGCCAATAGTATGAAAATTCTATTCTTATGTACTGGTGGTAATTCATGCAGAAGCCTTATGGCTGAAGCATTTCTTCAGAAAATGGATCATTCGCTGGAAGTATTTTCGGCTGGCCTCCATCCTGATGAACGAACTGATCCAATTGCCATAACTGTAATGAAAGAGATAGGAATTGATATTTCTATGAAAAAACCGAAGGGATACAAAGAATTTGAGGGAATATTTATGGAATATCTGATTACTCTTTGTGATGGCACAAAAGACAGAATAATCTCAGTTGATATACCATACAGGCACAAAATTCATCTTGGATTTGAAGACCCCAGAAAAGTATACTGTACAGAAGATCAGGTTATAGATATTTATCGTGATATACGTGATGATATAAGGAATGAGATTGACTATTTTTATGCTCATATTCTGGTTAATGAATCAGCAAACTGATAGATTTCCCTGATCCCAGTTTAATCTGTTTATCTAAGATAATCACTTACAGCGTGTCGAATGCCCTTCTTTACATCTTCCCATGTTTGATTTTTAAAACTCACCGGTGTTTCACTTTCATCAGCATCGCCAAAATAAGTGATGGCATTGGGAATACTTATTGCAAGCATTTGGCTGGGATATTTCTGTTTATGCCAGTCGATAATTTGTTTCAGGGAGAAATGCTGAAGCAATTCATACAAATCCCAAAAGTCCTTTTTCTTTCCCCGCCCAAGGATGGCCTGTATTTTCATGGCAGAAATATCGGCGTTGCTGTACATTCTGATTTTGTTTTTCGTTTCAAATGCTGCGATTGGTAAATGCGGAAAGTATACGATGTCAACCTTTATTTTTTGAATATAACAGAGAATACCAAATTTTTTATGCCCACTTTCGAAGTCAAAATCGTTTCCAAATTCACGAATCAATTCATTTTCAATAGTCAAATGGTCAAATATTTCGTGAAAAAACAAATCCAGATCAATGAACTCCGATGGCCATACCGAAGCGATAAAGCTGTTCCTCCAACCAGTGAAAAGGACTGAAGCGATGGAAGTTCCATCAACTTTTTCAGTAAGGAAAAAGTTCGGGGTTCAACTGTCTCAGTATGTAACATCTGAATTCATTTAATGGCTTATCAATTACCGCACTTGCAAGATAGATCCGGTGTTCAGGCAAATACTTTGCCTTCAACAGGGCTTCGGTTACTTTTTCATCACCGTAGTACCTGCGACATTGCCTGATATCCTCCACATCGCCACGTTCGAAAACCCGCTCAATAACAAAGTTAGCTTTAGCATCATAGTCAATTAGCTCAAAGTTCACATCCCAAAAAATGCGTTTCTCAAATATGGGTATCTTTTTATTCATTTTACAGCGAAGATAATTGATTATCTCATAACATCTTCAATTTCATTTGGATCAATGGGGATCCTTTCTCCCAGTATTTCACATCCTGTTTCCGTAACCAGAATATCATCTTCCAAACGAATTCCGCCAAAATCATAGTATTCTTCCAGACGATCAAAACAAATAAAATTCGTATTAATCTTTTCAGCTTTCCACTTTTCAATTAAAGCCGGAATAAAATAGATTCCCGGCTCATCTGTAATCACAAACCCTGGCTGTAGTTTTCGGCCCATTCGTAAGTATGCTGTTCCAAATTGATCTACCGGACGGATTTCATCATCATAGCCCACATAAATCTGGCCCAGATCTTCCATATCATGAACATCCAGTCCAAGCATATGTCCCAGGCCATGCGGCATAAAAAGTGCAGGTGCACCATTTTTAACTGCATCATTCACATCACCCTTCATTAAGCCAAGTGCTTTCAGTCCTGAGGCAATCACCTCCATAGCAGCCATATGAACCGATAAATATGTCGTACCCGGTTTTGTTAATTCTCGTGCCCTATTATTGGCAGCCAATACAATTTCATATATCTCCCTTTGTTTTTGGGTGAACTTTCCGCTTACAGGAAAGGTTCTCGTATAATCGGATGCATAATGTGACCTAACCTCTGCCCCTGCATCAACCAAAAGCAGGCGTCCATTTTGTAAGGTTTTCGAATGATCATGATTATGAAGAGTCTCCCCATTTTGTGACAGGATCACCGGAAATGATACCATTCCCCCACCGGCATTAGCAATTCCTTCAATAGTACCTGCAATGGTTTGCTCCAATACGCCAGCTTTAGCCATTTTCATAGCCGTTACATGCATTTGATAACCAACAGCACAGGCTTTTCTGATTTCAACGATTTCCTGATCTTCTTTGACCGAGCGCAAACTTATTATCGCCTTAATCAATGGCAAAGATGCATAAGCTTTTAATTTTGAAACCGAAATACCCATTAATTCATACAAAAGCAATTTATTCTCAGCACGGTAAGGTGGAAGGAAATGAACCTTACGACCTGACAATATCGCTTTTTCAATTACTATCTGAAGATTTTTATAAGGTTCAACTCTTTGTACTCCAACTTTTTCAGCCTTCTCTTTCAATGCAATCTGAGGGCCCATCCAAATGATGTCTTCCATACTAACATCATTGCCAAAGATGGTATCTTCACCAGACTCAACATCAATAACTCCGGCAAGATTCTGAAAATCGAGCCCGAAGAAATATAAGAACGAACTATCCTGCCTGAAATAGAAAGTATTGTCAGTATAATTCATTGGAGAATCAACATTCCCAGGAAGCAGAATGATTCCATCAGCTATTTTTGCCTTAAGTTGCTGACGGCGTGCAATATATGTCTTACTACTAAACATGTTCACAAGTTTAAAATTAATTGATGAAAGATAGAAAAAATAGTACTAACAATTGGTGATAAATACGAGCATAATGTCAAATGAGAAAACTGAGAATGACTTGAAAATAATTCCAACCGTATTTCATTTATTTCGTAAACAATATAAACTAAAAAACCTTGCCATGAACAATACATTGATGGCTTATTTGGACAAAAGGCTGCACCAAAAAGATAGCAGATATCCGTCAGCCAATACTCAACCAGGACCAGCTATTTGTATCTCCAGAGAAGTTGGATGTGGAGCAGTGAATATCGCCAAATTGTTGGCTTCTGAACTTAATAAACAATCTCTGGTCAAAAAATGGAAAGTGTTGAGTAAGGAAATTCTTCAACAAAGCGCCCTGGAGTTAAATATGGATCCTTATAAACTCCGGAAATACCTGAATGAAGGGGAAAGAAACCTGTTTGATGATATTTTATCTGCTTTCAATGAGAAGAGACATAAAAGTGATCGTAAGATAAATCAAACACTAATTGACCTGATCTCAAGTTTTGCCATTGACGGTTATTGCATTATCGTTGGACGTGCCGGAAATATCATTGCAAGGGGGATCAATCAATCATTGTTTATACGGATGATTGCCGATCATGACTGGCGTGTGAAACAAATCATGGAGAAGAATAACCTAAACATCAGACAAGCCATCGATTTTATTGAGAAAACAGAACAGGAAAGATTGAACTTTCGCAAACGGTTTACTGCCGGAAATGATAGTCCTGATGAATTTGACCTGACCATTAATTTGTCACGGATGACTATGGATGAAACCATAAAAATCATCCTGTCTGCCGCTCAAATTAAGGGATTATTGCAACACAACAGAAGTAAAGTTGAAGTGTTTTAATGATTCAAAATTTCAAGTTTAAGTCTACTCTGAAAACCCTCGAATTAACATTAAACGCGAAGACACGAAGACACGAAGTAATACAACATATTGATTATATTTGTTTTATAAATAGCAATTCTTTGCGTCTTTGTGCCTTCGCGTTAAAATTGACTTTCTGGTGCAGACAAAAGTTTCAAGTTCAAAGTTCTCCTAACCTTGAACTTTGAACTCGAAACTTTGAACTTGAAACCTATTTGAGCCATTTATCCAGCCATTGTTTAAACACTCTCTGCCACAAGATGCCATTCTGAGGTTGTAGCACCCAATGATTTTCTTCCGGGAAAATTAACATCTGTGCAGGAACACCCCTAAGTACAGCAGCATTGAATGCTGCCATTCCCTGAGAGGCAAGAATCCGGTAGTCCTTTTCTCCATGAATGATCAATATCGGAGTATCCCACTTATCAACAAACAGGTGTGGTGAGTTTGCATACGACCGTTGTGCTATGACGTTGGATTTATCCCAGTAAGGTCCTCCTAAATCACGATTTACAAACCACATCTCTTCAGTCTCAAGATATTGCTGTTCCAGATTGAACATCCCATCGTGAGCAATAAAGGCTTTGAATCGTTTCTCATGATGACCGGCCAGCCAGTATACTGAGAATCCACCATAGCTGGCACCGATGCATCCAAGTTTATCCTTGTTGACATAGGGTTCTTTTGCTACTGCATCAATTGCCGAAAGGTAATCTTTCATGTTTTGACCACCATAATCTCCACTGATCTGCTCCAGCCATTCCTTACCAAATCCGGGCAATCCGCGACGGTTTGGTGCCACAACAATATATCCGTTGGCAACCATCTGCTGAAAATTCCAACGATATGACCAGAACTGACTAACTGTGGATTGAGGCCCGCCCTCGCAATATAAGATAGTTGGATATTTTTTATTCGGATCAAAATGAGGCGGATAAATAACCCAAACCAACATTTGTTTATTGTCGGTAGTCGTCACCCAACGTTCTTCAACTTTTCCCATTTCAAGTTGGGCCAGAAGATTTTTGTTCTGGAATGAAAGTTCAGTTTCTACTCCGGTTTGCGGATCAATAGCATATATTTCATCGGGTTTGCTCATTGAATGCTTAACCCCTATAAGCTTATCTTTTGCTTCGGAAACAAAACCATAGTCATGAACTCCTTTGGTGATTTGTGTAATCTTTTTCCCAATTACATCCACCCGATAAATCTGAGTAAGGGCATGCCAGCAACTCGTAAAATATATAGATTTACTGTCGGCACTCCATGTCAAACCACTTGAATTCTGGTCAAAGTCAGCTGATAAATCCGACTTCTCTCCAGTTTGCAGATTCATAACAAACAGACGATTTTTGTCTGATTCATTACCCGCCCGCTCCATGCTTTCCCAGGTCAGCCATTTTCCATCGGGCGAGAATACAGGATTCTGATCGTAGCCCATCATGCCCTGGGTTTTGTTTTCGGTCTTTTTGGTTACTATATTGTAAAAATAGATATCAGAGTTGGTTGAAAGGGCATATTCTTTTCCAATCTTTTTCCGGCAGGTATAAGCCACTATTTTTCCATCCGGACTCCAGGCCAACTGCTCGGTACCGCCAAAAGGTTTCATAGGACTTTCAAAAGGTTCGCCATTCAGAATATCAACGTCATTCTCTATCTTTCCATCTTTAAAATCGGCAACAAAAGGGTGAGGAACAGTTTGAATCCATTCATCCCAATGTTTATACATCAGATCCGTTTCCAGGTGAGCATTGGCCTTTGGCAAATCAGGAAATAAATCATGAATATCCTTACCAATCTTGACATCGGTGGTATATAGAAGATGAGAACAATCGGGTGAGTATTTAAACCCGCTGATACCATTTTTTACCTGTGTAACCTGAACCGGATTGCTGCCATCAATATCCATCTCCCAAAGCTGCATATCTCCTGATTTTGGTGATAGGTAACCTATTTTCTTACCATCAGGTCTCCAGGTTGGAGAGGATTCTTTCTCAGGAGTCGTAGTGATACGAATGGGATCGCCACCCGATACAGGTACTGTGTAGAGATCCCGATACGATTTGTTTTCTTCAATATTATAGGTAGTTACTGCATACAGAACGGTAGTTCCGTCAGGCGAGACCATAGGTTCACCAATTCGGCCAAAACTCCACAAAACTTCTGGAGTCATGATATCCGATGTAAGTTTTGGAACTTCAGAATTAGAATTCTTTGTCATTTCTTTCTCCTTTTTCTGGTTTGAACACGATAGCATAATAGCTACCAGGGCAAGTAAGCAAATGGACTTCATTTTGCTGGTTAGTTTAATTGTTTCCTGATTTATTAATAATGGGGTGAAAGTAAGTATTGTCCTGCAATAAAAAAATGATAAACATCTGTTATTGAATAACAGATACATACCTTAGGCAATAATCTTATAAAATATCTTAATCCTAAAACCAGAGGCCTGTTATCTATTAATTGTATTCAGATCTGACGGATAGCCTATCTATTCTTCTGCTTTTTTCTCATATTCCTACGATGATTTCATCCTTTGAACTTAGTTTGTGTTGTTTAATGAAATTGATGTGATGAATTTAGTCTGGTAAAAACATTACAATTGAGTTGTAAGTGATATATTTAATCCCTATTAAAAAAGATCATTATAAAATTTCATAGATTATAAACACTAATTGATATTCTCTGAACGTAAGGGAAAAATAATAAGCATTGTGAAAAGTATAATTGCTAATTTTTGAATGATTAATGACTATTTCCCAATGTGAAACAATTATCAATTGTTTATAGAGTAACAAATTCTGGATTCAATGCTAATAGCTAATTAACAATCGATCATGAAACATCTGTTATATATCATATCATCCTTATCCATCCTGTTACTGGCTTGCGGAAATCAAAAGAAGGAAAACAATGCAAAAACGAGTATCAGCAGTTCAACTTTAAATACAAGTGAGACAAATGGTTCTGAAAAACTGACGAATGCTGTTTTTATTCAAAAGGTATGGGATTATAATAAATCACCAAATGACTGGAAATACCTGGGCAGTAAACCAGCAATTATTGATTTTTATGCTGATTGGTGTGGGCCATGTAAGATTGCAAGTCCGATTCTCGAAGAAATTGTTAAAGAATACTCCGGTAGATTATTGGTATATAAGATAAATACCGATCAGGAGCAGCAATTGGCTAAGGTTTTCGGAATAACAGGGATTCCGGCATTCCTTTACATCCCTGCCGCTGGGAAACCAGTCATGACTTCGGGAATTGGACGATCTAAAGAAGAAACAAAAAAGATGATTGTAGAAAACATAGAAAAGTATCTCTTAATAAAGAATTAAGGAAAAAGGAAAGAGGAAATGGAAAATAAAAACCCCGGAAGTGATTCCAGGGTTTTCGATTTTCGTATTGATAAAGAAGTATTATTTTGCTCTTTCCAAAGTTATCGTTTTCGTTGGCTGGTCACACACATCAGTTGGTCCCCAATACTGAATTGGGCCAGGATAGACAAATGAAGTTTCAATAGCCCATTTTTTACGATTGGCTGCAAGGAATTTAAATGGGGCACTGTCCAATTCAACCAGGGCTTTCTGAATCACAGGTTTCATGTGTCCATGACGACGTTCCATGTTCATCATCATCGTTACCGGAACACCTCCTGCTATCCATTCAGCAGCAGGAGCAGTCAGGTTACGAACCGAGGACATATAGCCTGTCCTACCTTCAGCAATGAGGAATGCTGCATTATAACCCAGTGAATAACAATAATCAGCATCAAAGTTTGATGGAGCGGCGCAACGTCCTTCATATCCGAAGAAATGATACTGTGTTCCAAATTTTCCGTTGTAATCACCCGTTTTCTTCATTTCCTTCAGACGGCTTTTTACCATTTCACCCAACAACTTTTCAGTCTCAATAAGTGAAACCTGTACATTTCCATGTGGATCACGGTCAAGAGTCAACTGATCAGCTATTCCTGAAGGCAGGGAAGTATATAATTTAGCTGATTCTGAGGACAGAATCCCGGCAACAAAAGTCCGACCGTCCGCCTTACTTGTAAAGGATTTAAATTTCTGTTCAGATTCAGAGCCTTCAGCCAATAGATCGTTTAATTCAGAAATCAGTGCTTTCATCTCAGGTACAAATTCCACTAATCCTTCAGGAATTAAAGCCACACCGAAGTTCTCATTATTGGAAGCACGTTTGGCAATAATCTGAGCCATGTAATCAACGATTTCACCCAAGGTCTGTTTTTTCAATTCCACTTCTTCCGAAATGAGGGTAATGTTTGGCTGAGTCTGCAATGCACATTCCAAACCGATATGGGAAGCCGAACGACCCATCAGTTTGATGAAATGCCAGTATTTTTTAGCTGAATTGGCATCACGTTCAATATTGCCAATCAATTCAGAATAGACTTTAGTAGCGGTATCGAAGCCAAAAGAAGTTTCAATCATGTCGTTTTTAAGATCACCATCAATGGTTTTAGGACAACCGATCACCTGGATTCCTGTGTGCTTTGCGGCATAATATTCTGCCAGAACACACGCATTAGTATTACTATCGTCACCTCCAATGATGATAAGTGCTTTAATGTTCAGTTCTTTCATGATCTCAGTTCCTTTGTCATACTGAGCTGTTTCTTCCAGTTTGGTACGGCCAGAACCAATAATATCGAAGCCCCCTGTGTTGCGGTATTCATCGATAAACGCAGCAGTTAATTCAATGTATTGATGATCGACCAACCCTCCGGGGCCACCAAGAAAACCGAATAATCTACTTGCAGGATTGAGGTTTTTGATACCATCGAAGATCCCTGAAATCACATTGTGACCGCCAGGTGCCTGACCTCCGGAAAGGATCACACCTACATTTACAGCAGGATATTGTTTTTTACTTTCACCCGCTTCAAAAGTAATTAATGGCATCCCATAGGTGTTGGGAAAAAGCGCCTTTATGTCATCCTGATCAGCAATTGATTGGGTACTTTTACCTTCAACCAGTTTTACTGAAGATTTCAAGGAATTAGGAAGTTTCGGCTGATATTTCGCCCTTTCTGATTGCAGTGCGCTTATGGTCATAGTTTTATATTTTGATAGTTTTTATATTTTAAAATCATGCGAAATTATACTAAAACCATTAGTTTGATTTCAAGCATTAAATTAAATCCAACTAATTTAAGGTTAATTTAAACAGGTTGTCGATTGTCTGTCAGTGATTGAAATCTATGATTCCTCATTGTTTTCCCCTGGCTCTTCTTTTGAAGTTTTCTCAACCGTTCTGCGGGCATCACGGAGCGCCTTAGTAATTACCCATTCAATTTGTCCGTTTGCACTACGGAACTCCTGTGCAGCCCATTTTTCAATGGCATCATACACATCAGGATCAATGCGTAATACAAATGATTTTTTCTTTGCCATAGCTTCACCCTCTCTTTTAACTCTTTAAAAAATCATGACGAACAACAACAGTCTTTTTATAGACAGTTTTATTTGATTTGAATTTTTATCCATTTTAAAATCTCTGCCAATGCAATTGGAGAAAAAGTCTGTTCGATTGTTGCATACTCTGAAGGTAAACCGGTTTTGCATTCCTGAAACAAATGATTCAAACCAGGAAGTTCAATAGTTGTAACTTGCTTATTACCACCTTTAGTTAATGCTTCTTTTATAGCTTCCAGGTTTTCTTTTGGTGCAACCTGAAGATCTTTATCACCATTGAGCGCTAATACCGGGCATTTTACTTTTTCAAGGGCGATTGCCGGATTGTATTTAATGAAATACAGCATCCATGGATTGACTACCTGACTGACTTGTAATTTCACAAAATCATCCTCGCTCATGCCTGACTGCTTCAAAGCATCCGGATTGTCAGTTAAGGCCTTTTTAATGTAGTCTGTCATATCAATTTTTAACTGATCTGTAGTGTTTGACTTATATACGATATCAAATGCACCGCTGTTAATCTTTTTTGTCATTTGTAAGTCGGTATCACTGGATCCTGAGGCTTTGCCAATTAATTCCTGTTGTAGTAATAGCAATTGATCTCCTGGAATACCAGTACCTGCTAATAGTACAATAAATGCTATATCTTTAGAACGGCTGGCTACCATAGGAGCAATTATTCCCCCTTCGCTATGGCCCATTAAACCGATTTTCTTTTTATTTATTTCTTTTCTGGTTTGTAAATAGGCCACTCCTGCTTCAACATCAGTGGAGAAGTCATATGTGGTGGCAGTTTTAAAATCTCCTTTTGAAGCCGCGGTTCCCCTGTCATCAAAACGCAAAACCGCTATTCCGTTCCTTGTCAGGAAGTCGGAAATAACAAGAAAGGGTTTGTGTCCCATTATTTCTTCATCTCTGTTTTGCGGTCCGCTTCCTGTAATTAAAATGACTACAGGGAAAACACCATCCTTTTTAGGTAATGTTAGCGTTCCGGCTAATGTTATACCTGCCTGTTTATTTTCGAAAGTAACTTCTTCTTCATAATAGGGATATGGTTTTGTTGGTTCCTGAGGTCTTACAAGTTTTTCTTTTTCAGCTATTTCTTTCGATAGATTCAAAGGAAATGACATACCATTCTGCTTGAAATTACCAACAATTATATTATCGGATCCTAAAATGCCTTCATATTCAATTCTTGCACTCAAAACTGCAAGTTTTAATGTTGAATTTTCAAAGCTGGTGGAACTTACAGGAATTCCCTTGGCGCCCTGATCAGGGCTGTCCATGGTAGAAGTAAACCCATTTTCGGTTTTACTAATATTGAATACAATTCTCAATTGAGTTCCCTGAACCTTTAGAATTCCATTCCACTGACCTGTTATGTCCTGCCCAAATACGATATTTGCAATCAGAATACCAATTGCGAATACAATAAGTTGTATTTTCATTATTTAATAATTTACAGATTTGACTTTTTCATCATTTCATCCATTGCATATAGGATTGCCTGAGAACGTTGAGTACCAAACAAAATTTTCTTTCCATTGGTCAGGTATAGTTGCAGACCGGAGTTTCCCTCGATAGTATATGCTTTACCCCATTTATGTCCAAATCCATTTCGATAACCTCTCCCGCCATAATTAAAAGCAGCACTGTATTTTCTGATTTCGAAACGCTGAATTTCTTCTTTTGAGATGAGCTTATCTTTTCGTATCAATGGGAAGAACCTGTAATGAATTCCATCCTGGTCAATCATTACTTCAAGTTTGATCGAGAATGTAACCCAAAGGCCAATTCCCAATCCAACTATTGCCATGATTAGAATAGCATTGGGAGCCCACCCATCTCCTACCTGAACACCGGCAACATTTTGCTGATAGAGTGTATAAATACAAATTATCATGGCAGGTACAGTGGCGACCAAACGTAAAACAATTTGCCACCACTGCCTGAATTGCTGCTCCTCCTTAAACAATATCTTGTTCATTCGATTATTGGTAAAGTGTCCCTGTATTTACTACCGGAGTGGCTTCTTTGTCGCCACACAGAACCACCAGCAGGTTACTGACCATAGTGGCCTTTTTGTCCTCATCGAGGGTTACGATATCGCGTTTGCTTAATTCAGCCAAAGCCATTTCAACCATGCTCACAGCACCTTCCACAATTTTAAACCGTGCAGCAACAATAGCCGTAGCCTGCTGACGTTTCAACATGGCCTGTGCAATTTCCTGTGCATAGGCAATGTAATTGATACGGGCTTCAATCACATGAATTCCTGCAATCTCAAGCCTTTCACGAATCTCTTTTTCGAGCATTTGGTTTACTTCTTCTCCTCCGTCTCGAAGTGTAATCTTGGCATGATCATCTTCAATATTATCATATGGATACAAACCTGCCAGTTTACGCAATGCAGCTTCGCTCTGAACAACCACAAAATGTTCGTACTCATCGACCCCAAATGCTGCACGGTAGGTTTCTTCGATTTTCCAGACCAGCACGAGTCCAATCATGATTGGATTACCAAGTTTATCATTCACTTTTATTGGCTCACTGTTGAAGTTGCGTGCTCGAAGCGAAAATTTCTTTTTTACGAAGAAAGGATTCACCCATAAGAACCCATTATCCTTAAGAGTGCCTTTGTAAGCGCCAAACAAAACCAATACGTAACATTGATTCGGATCAACAGCCATAAAACCGGGTGCCAGAAGTACAAATAAAAAGACCAGCAGAACCGATGGAACAACTATTTCAGAAATAAATCCGGCAATTGCCAGCAGAAGAATAACGAATTCGATTACCAGAAACAAATAACCGGAACGGGCAGTAAATGACTTTTCCATACAATTAGATTTAAGTTGTTTTGATATTAATTTGATATCACAAATATAAATAAAAAAAGCATCTTTCTTAAGATGCTCTTAAATAATTAAGGGGGATAAAACGAACAATGTATTAATGTATTTCTTATCTTAATGAATATCAATAAGTTACAAAGAAGAAAAGAAAAACGAATTGTGAAAAAGGTTAATGATTGCTTTAATATTGCTTTAACAATAGGTAAGAAAAATGGGGCAAAAATTTAGCAAGGTTTAATTATCCTGCACAATACCATTAAAAAACGCTTAAACTCCCTTAAAACAAGCGATTTTAGCCACGATTACGCTATTGGTTGTTAATGACTTTAGCCCCTTAAAATGGGGCTTTTTTTATGCCTTTTTTGCCAGGGAACTTAATGCCAATTTAAATACCATAAAAACACCTTAAAAACATACGTACGAGCAAACACCCGACGAACACCCGACATTAAACGACACAAAAAATAGGTTTTAACTATACCTTTAGTACTAAAATTATGCAGTTAACAGGCAAAAAACAGCCTAAACCCCTACCGATAATACCGAAACATAATATTTAAACACAATGCAAAACACCTAAATTACAGTATATTACGTTACATTTTTAATATATAATGACTTCAAAACGTGTGTGTGTGGTTTTAAAAGTATTTAAGTTGTGTTGTGATTGTGTCTATTTTGATCAAACTAGAGTGGTTTTTTTACTATGAATACATAAAATTTAAATGGCATTTAAATACAATGTAAATCGACAAAATATTATTCAAAACAAAACACCGGACGAACATAGGACATTCAAGCACATAAATACAAAAACCAATTTAAGCCGCTCTAATTATCCTGGGTCCATTGTCTGGATTACTTTCTTTTCAACAATATTTTATCAGATCCTACAGTCAGTATAATTACCAAGTGCAAACATTTGATTGGAATCGATTGACCTGTGTCAGTCTGAATTTTAAATTTTATATGTTCTGCACGTTCTGCATGTTCTGCACGTTCCGCAGGTTCCGTAAGTTCCGTAAGTTCCGCACATTTACTTTTTTTCTATTTGTCTGAGATTTTGATAATATTAAAAGGAAACTAAATTGAATAAAACTACAATAATGCGGAACTTACGGAACTTGCGGAAGGAGCATAAATTGCATACAATTATCACGACTTATAATTCAGATACTTTCATCGGGATTGTAGTCATGTAGCGACTAATTGTGTGGATATGATTGTCTGGTCCTGATCAATGGTTCCTAGTCTATGGATGTTCCCGGTCTGGTTCCTGCCTTCGGTTGACAACTCCGGGAGCGTTTGACTGATCCCTTAATTTGATACCAGGATAAAACCAGATGAGTAATTCAATTCAAGTTGATATATTATGCCCGGTGGATCTGATCGGCTGAGATTATAAAAGACTATTTTACCTTTAAACAGTATTTATGTCATTTTATTTCACCAGGATAATTATCAGAGAGCAATTATATAATTATTTATTATTTCAATTAAATTACGCTAAAAGCCATGTTTATTAAGGTCAAAACATCTCTTTTTTCTATCCTTGTATTTTAGGTCAGAAAATTTACATTGGGTCGTTTATTAGAAACGACTGATGATTGATACAAGGTTGATTTTAACTATATCATTTTTTCTCCATATTCTAAAGGAAGAATCGATTGTTTACAGCAAATAACAAAGCAGAAAATGTGGAGAAAAATGACCTGACTATCACTTTATATAGGTCGGAAAAAATGGGCCTTTATCGATAGGCACGCTAAGATGAGTTGATGGAGATTTATTCTATATGAAGTACCAGAAGATACTAAGTTGAGCATTGATAGTTAAACACATACTGTAGATGCCTGTAAGGAATGTATTTGTTGAGGTTTTCAAAAATAGACAACATGCACATTTGTAGATAAT
>Ga0118677_10003021_pt2 | contig 28921 bp, 25 predicted proteins | sample AliMusrvi5mmetaG_FD_86154 | JGI IMG/M metagenome (GOLD analysis project Ga0118677, IMG submission 86154) | reverse complement strand
CCAGTTCTCTTCATCCGGTCACCGGAGGCAATGCCGCGCCCACCTGTCGCGGTTTTTCGTGAAACCCCGGTTCTGACCCGTGCGCCATCACAAAAAAACCGGGCCTTGAGGCAAAAAAACGCAAAAAGGCCGCGCCGGGCGGCGAAAATCCGACCCCAGCGAGAAATCGCGACGCCGCTTTTTCAAAGTCCCGCGCTTACGCGCGGATTTGGGGTGGACAACTGCGATTGACCAATGCCCCGCCCGGCATCATAGTTGTCCTGCTTTGAAAACTCCGCCACTCATCCTCGCCGCCTTTCTGGCAGGGGCTCTGCTCGTTGAAGCCCAGCCCGCAACGCACGATATTTCGCCCGATGCGAAGCGGCTGATCCAGGCGTCGCTCGCGGACTTCGATGCGAAAAACTACGACGCGGCCTTGGTGAAGCTCGAAGCCGTGAACGCGAAAATGCCCGGCGATGCCTTCGTCCAGAACCTCCGCGGCGCCGCCTACACCAAGAAAAAAGATTACGCGACCGCGCAGAAGTATTTCGATAAAGCCCTGGAAAAACAGCCCGATTTCTTCCCGGCAAAATTCAACGTCGGCGAGCTTCTCTTCCTCCAGCGGCGATATGCGGAAGCCCAGGCCTATTTTCAGAACATGCAGGAGAGGGATCCGCAGAACGAGCTTCTCCAGTTCAAAGTCTTCCTGTGCGACCTTCAGCTCGGGGACAAAGACAAGGCCGCGAAGGCATTGAAAGGCATCAAGTATCCGGGCGACACCCCGGCGTGGTATTACGGGCAGGCGGCCTGGGCATCCAAAAACGGGGACAACAAAAAGGCCCTCGAATACGTCACCGGCGCCCAGTATATTTTCGGCCCCAAGACCGCCTTGTTCGACGAGACATTCGATGACCTTGGAATCAAGCTTCGCTGAGTGAAACCCGCACCATTCGCACCGGGCAGGGTCAAAAGGGTAGGGCCAGTTGCGCCGATCATGTCTGCACCCCACGAAACACAGCTTCAGGAAAAGACCCGCGTTCTGGTCACCGGGGCCGGCGGGTTCATCGGAAGCGCCCTCGTGCACGAACTCAACCGGCGCGGGCTCTCGCGGGTCGTCGTCACCGACCTGCTCGGCCAAGACGAGAAGTGGAAAAACCTGCTCCCGCTCGAATTCGAGGACTACATGCCCGCCGACAGATTTCTGGAGGTGGTCAAGCGCTCCCCCGACCACTACGGGAAATTCACCGCAGTTTTCCACCTCGGCGCCTGTTCCTCGACCACGGTGACGGACGCGGAATATGTTCTCAACAACAACTACGCCTACACGAAGGCCCTCTGCAAATGGTCGCTGGCCATGGGCGCACGGTTCGTTTACGCCTCGTCGGCCGCCACCTACGGCGATGGTTCCGCCGGGATGGATGACAGAAGCGAAGACCTCCGCTCCTTCCGCCCGCTCAACCTCTACGGGTATTCGAAACAGCTTTTTGACCTCCACGCGTCGCGCGAAGGGCTGCTCCCCCATATCGTCGGCATCAAGTATTTCAACGTCTTCGGGCCGAACGAATACCACAAGGGCGACATGCGCAGCCTCGTTTGCAAAGCCTACGAGCAGATCCGCTCGACCGGGCTTATCCGGCTTTTCAAAAGCTACAAGCCGGAATACCCGGACGGCGGCCAGCAGCGGGATTTCGTCTATGTGAAAGATGCGGTGGACATGACTCTTCACCTGGCCGGGGACGGGAATGTCGGCGGGCTTTTCAACGTCGGCTCGGGCGTGGCCCGCACGTGGGTGGACCTCGCGAACGCCCTGTTCTCGGCGCTCGGGAAACCTCCGAAAATCGAGTTCATCGAGATGCCGGAAAACATCCGGGGCCAATACCAGTACCACACGTGCGCCGACATCTCGAAACTCCGCGAAACCGGCTACGCCACGCCGACCACATCGCTCGAGGACGCGGTCCGCGATTACGCCGTGAACTACCTCGTGCCCGGCAAACGCCTCGGCGAGTAGCGTGCCAGCGGACATGCGCGAAGTTTACAGCCGCAGGCTGCGGAATCTCTTCCAGCAAACCGCATCCCGGCCAGGGGACATGGGCTCACACGGAGGTTCGCCCTCCCATCGTCGGCGTTACGCGCGGATCAGGGGCAACAGCCATTCTTGACCAAATCCCATTTTTATGGGAATATGGGAATATGAAAACCACCGTTGAACTTCCCGACGAGCTGATGCGCCGGGTGAAAATTCGCGCCGTGGCAAAAAACCAGAAACTCAAGGATGCATTCGCCGAGATCATCCAGCGGGGATTGGTCCCCGGCAGGGCGGCGGGCGTGCGCCAGCCATTGAAACTGCGCGGCGGGTTCCTCCCCACGACCGGGGAAATCGAAGCCGCGATTGCCGAGGGCCGCGACTAGAAGCCCCATGTTTGTCGTCGATACGAACATCATTTTCCCCGGCCTCGTCCGCAGCGCCCTCACGGACCGGGTGGAAGCCCTGCGCGCCCGCGACGACCTCTGGCATACAGAACCTTTCGCGCTCGTGGAGTTGGGCAATGTCCTGGCAACTTACGAAAGGGCCGGGTATCTCACGCTCCGCCAGGCCCTCGTCTGCTTGGGGGATGCCGAGGACTGGCTCGGCCCGGATTTCATTTTCGCCCCCCATCCAGAAGTCTTGGAGCTGGCTGTCCGCCACCGCGTTTCCGCCTATGACGCCCGGTTTCTGGCCGTCGCAAAGATCCTCGGACAAAAGCTCGTCACCGAAGACAACAAACTCCGGGCCGCAGCACCCCGCCTGACCCAATCCCTCGCGGACGCCCTCGCTGCCTGATCTCTTCCTCCGCTGCACGCGGAGTTGGTCAGAGGTCATACCAAACACACAGCGGGATAGGGAGAATGAGTCGGGCACCTCGGCGATGTGCCCCTGCCCATTTTTGGTAGGGATGGCTCGCCGAGCGTCCGTCGATTCCACCCGTTTCGGTATCAAAATGGTATCAGAGGGGTGCCAGCGCCATTCGGGTCCGTCCGTGCATATGTGCAGTTTCACGTATGCACGGACCCCTCAGGCCCTCATGAAAAAGAAAGTCCTGGCAATAATTCTTCCCGCTACTTCTTGAACTCCTCGAACGGCACACGGGAGCGGACTAATGTCGCTTTCTTTCCCTTGACGCATTTGGAAAATCCAGCAAGCATCCACGCACTATGAAACGCCTTCGCTCCCTGTCTGCCGGGATATTTCTTTCCGCCTCCCCGGCCTTCGCGCTGACTTTTTCCGAATGACAGGCGGCGCATTTCACCACGGCGGAATTGGCAGACCCCGCAATATCTGGACCAAACGCGGACCCGGACGGCGACGGCCGCGCGAACCTGATCGAATACGCCTTCGGCCTCGATCCTCTCGTTGCGGATCAGGATGCATCTACTTCAGCCATTGGCCCCAACGGGCTGACCCTCACGTATCCCGAGGTCGTGGGAGCCACGGATCTGCTCTACCACTTGGAACAATCTCCCGACATCTTGCACTGGGTCACCCCGAACTCTCCCACCCGCTCGGTCCTTTCCGACGACGGAACCAAGCGGCTGGGAGAACTGACGGAATCGCCACAGAGTTCGAGAGCCTGGGGATAGTAGTTCTTGAGCAGGGAGACAAGGGCGAGAACGGATTGGGTTCTGTCGTCCACGGTTTTGCGGCGGCCTTCGACGAGCAGGCGCAAAAGGCGCATGTTGTCGGCTTCGGGCACCCATTTGGGGAAATGCTCGCGATGGGTCTTGAGGAGTTCGAGAATGACGAGGGTGTCGATGGGGTCATCCTAAAACCATAGGGGTCAGTCCGTGCATACGTGCAAAAAGCCTTCAACTCCGATTACCCGCAGTGTCACGGCTCGTGCGAAGAGGCAGAGCACGAGCCGCGCCACCGCTCCCGGCGGTTGAGAACTGGGGGTCAGTGTGGAATGGCACTATCGAAGGGGTCATCGAAGGGGTCAGTCCTTTGGATTATAGGAAACAGAAATCGACCCTCGGCTTCGCTCGGAAGGAGCCACACGACTGCGGCCTGCTTCGTCCCGCTGGCGCGGGATCACGCGACCTGCTGGCGATGACATCCCATAACGGATGCACCAAACAGCGCCGCCTGATCCTGCCGCTCTCCGCAAGCGGAGTCCTCCGGCAGGGGCGGTGCCCTGCGCTTCGCTCCGGCGCGATATGTTGCATCGAGTTATGCGATGTAATGCCCTCCCCGAAGCGGGGGCAGGTCCCGCGCCAGGCCGCAAAATATGCCGCGGTGCGGTCGGGTCACGAACGCCCTTGCATCGTGGCGTGTCGTCCTCGTCGCAGACTCCTGCGGGCGACCCGCCACCATGCTGCAGGCGACCAGAAAATATATGCCGCTCCATGTTCCGGTGCGGTGGGTTGCCTTCCCAGGCTACACGTTCGACTTGTCCCCAGAACGAGACGCTATCGCGCGGGTGTTCACGCATCGAGCGGGGATGGGGCGCATCCATCGCGCCAGACCCTGCGGGCCTGATCACGCTGGAATGCTGGCCCGGAAAGCGCGGCCGCCGCTCCTTCGTCGCTGTGGCCGCGCGCACAAACAAGTGTTCGTCGGCAGTCAAGGCCCGGAGCCGAGGAACCGAAAGGCATGGGAAGCCTTGAGATAGACTGCCGAAGGCAGCCCGTAGGGTGAAGATGCCGGGGGGGCATCTTCATCAAAGCCTTGACCGCCGACGAAAGGTTGGTGTCGATGCACTCATTGCCGTGGTGGATCGAGATCGATCAAGAGAGGGGAGGATGAGAAAACGGCGAACGGCTGGGAAAAGAAAAACCTCTTCCTCTCAGGCGTGGCTTTGGTAACACGGTGGGGAAATGAACGAATCCCTTTCCATCCTGCGGGCGCTGGCCGATGGCAAGCACCCGTTGACCGGCGAAACGCTGCCCGATGAAAGCTGTTACCAGTCCGCGAAAGTGCTTCGCGCCTTGCTCGCGGGCATCGAGGCGCTGGAAAAGGCGGAGCAAAAGAAAAGCCGTGTTCTGCCCGGAGCGGCCGGAAAGCCCTGGGACGCGGAAGAAGACGAAAGCCTTGTGGCCGATTCTGAAGGCGGCTCAACGATTGCGAGCCTGGCACAAACGCACGAGCGCACCGAAGGGGCGATCCGTTCCCGGCTGATGAGGCTCGGCAAGCTCGTTCCCTGAGCGGCTGGCGCAGGATCGGCGGGCCATGCGGGCAGGCGCGCGCGCGAAGAAGAGCCTGGGCCGTGGCAAGCCACGAGCCCGCGCCACTGCTCCCGGCGATTGAACTTCCATCCTCGCTGTGCCGGTCAAGTCCGCCTTGCAAACAGACCCGCCCGGGGGAGTTACAATGCACTCGCCTTCGGACGGGGTGGTGTCTTCAGAAAAATGCGGACTGCCGGAGCGCCTCCCTACAGCTTCGGGCTCACGCTGGGAACGGGAACCGCGCTGCCGGTCGAGATCAGTTCGGCGACGACCTCGTCCGTGATGTCGAGGCCCGGCTGGCTCCCGAGGACCACCACCTCGCTTTTCACAAGCACCACGCCCAGACCCTTGCCGGCCGCAATTTTCAGGGCCACTGGCTTGATCTCCTCCCGGAAGCGGGTGACGAGAGCGGCCCGTTTGGTGTTGAGTTCCTGCTGGGCCTGCTGCTGTTTTTGTTGGAGCTGGAGATTCAGGTTGTTCCCGAGATCGGCCAGCTTCTGGCTATCGGTCTCCGAAGGTTTGGCCCCGATGGCGTCTTTCGTCTGGTCGAACTGTTTCTGGAGGTCTTTCTGGGCCGCTGCCAACTGGTCTTTCAGCGGGCCGCTGGCATCCTTCAGTTCCTGGACAATTACCACGTCCCGTCCGAGCCGCTTGGCGACATCGTCCAAATCAACGAGGGCAACGCCGCCTTTGGGTGAGCCGAAAGAGGAACGGTCGCAACCGGCCAGGGAGATGCTGAGGAGAATCAAGAATGCAAAGAATGGTTTCATAGGTTTGAATGGAAGCTTTAGCAGGAAATCCCAAAACATTCCAGCGAATCTTTTTGCGGCGTGATCTTTGGGGTGGCGATGAAAAGATGCGTCTCTTCCACTACAGCAAGTGCAGGGGATCCACATCCACCGCCACGAAGACATCTTCGGGCATCGGCAGGGCGTCGAGGGTCGCCCGCACAAGACGGGAAAGCTGGACGGAGGATGGCCCGCGCAGGGACACGTGGAACCGGTGGTAGGTCTTCGCTTTTTCGAGCGGGGCGGGGACCGCATCGCCGACCGAGACACCGGCTGGGGCGGCGGCTTTCAGCTTCCGGGAGAGGGTCTCGGCGGAGAACCGCACGCGCTCGATCATCGTTCCGCGCAGCGTGACCATGACCATGCGCCCGAACGGCGGGTAGCCGAACTGGCGGCGGAATTCCATCTCCTGGTCCATGAACCCCTCGTAGTCGTGGTGCCGCGCGAACTGGATCGAGGGGCTGAACGGCGTGAACGTCTGCACGAGGACCTCGCCTTCCATCTCCCCTCGACCGGCGCGCCCGGCGACCTGCGTGAGAAGCTGGAACGTGCGCTCGCCGGCGCGGAAGTCGGGCAGGTGCAGGCCGAGGTCCGCGTTGACGATCCCGACGAGCGTGACGTTCGGAAAATGCAGGCCCTTCGCGATCATCTGCGTGCCGACCAGGATATCGATTTTCCCTTCCTTGAACGCCCCGAGCGTCTCGCGGTAGGCGTCTTTGCGCGTCATCGAATCCGCGTCCATCCTCGCGATCCGGGCCTTGGGGAAAATCTTTTTCACCGCCTCCTCGACTTTCTGGGTGCCGACGCCGGAGTGGCGGATTCCGGGGTCCTTGCATTTCGGGCACACTTTCGGCGCGCGCGACGAATGCCCGCAGATGTGGCAGCACAGCCGCTCGGCGGCGCGGTGGAACGTGAGCGACACGCTGCAATCCGGGCACGTGCAGACATGCCCGCAGGCCTCGCAGAGCATCGAGGTGGAAAACCCGCGCCGGTTCAAGAACAGGATCGTCTGCTCGCCTTTGGCGATCCGGCCCTCGATCGCCTCCTTGAGCGGGAGCGAGAGGATGCCGCCCTCGGGCGAACGGCGGGCCGCCTGCCGGAGATCGACGACGCGGACGACCGGCATGCGCCTGTCATCGACCCGGTTGTCCAAACGGACAAGGCGGTATTTTCCGGAAAGGGCATTGTGCCAGCTTTCGAGGCACGGCGTGGCGCTGCCGAGAAGCACGGCCGCCTTCTCGCGGCGGCCGCGCAGCACGGCCATGTCCCGCGCGTGGTAGCGCGGAGCCTCGTCCTGCTTGTAGGAATTCTCGTGCTCCTCGTCCACGATGATGATGCCGAGGTTTTCGAGCGGCGCAAAAATCGAGCTGCGCGCGCCGATGACGATCCGGGCGGCCCCGCTGTGGATCTTGTGCCACTCGTCGTGGCGTTCGCCGTCGGAGAGGTGGCTGTGCAGGACGGCGATCTTCTCCTGCATGTCCGCGAACCGGGATTTGAACCGCTCGACCGTCTGCGGGGTCAGCGCGATTTCCGGCACGAGCACCAGCGCGGTGCGCCCGTCATCGACCGCCTTGCGGATCGCGCGCAGATAAATTTCGGTCTTCCCCGATCCCGTCACCCCAAAAAGCAGGATCGGCTTTGCGGCCGGATCCGCCATCGCCTCCTCGACCGCCTGCAAGGCCACCTCCTGCTCGGAGTTCAAAACCAGGTTCGCCGAGGAAACGAATTTTTCCGCGTAGGGGTCGCGGGCAAAGACCGCGGACTCGATGACGACCAGCCCGCGCTTTTCCAGCATGCGGAAAACCCCCTCGGCCACGCCCGCCAGCTCCGCCGCCGCCGAGACCGGGACCGGCGCACCCGCTTCGATCACCGCGCGCAGAGCGTCCGCCTGCCGGGGAGCGCGCTTTTCCAGCGCCGCCAGTTCCTCCTCCGTGACTTCTCTCGCGGCCCGGACCGTGTTCCGCCGCTTTTCGGAAACCTTTCCGTCCCGCACCGCCACAGGCAGCACGCTGCATATCGCCGTCTCAACCGGGCAGCAGTAGTAGTCGGCCATCCAGCGCGCCAGCTCGAGCAGGGCAGGCCGGATCATCGGCTTCTCGTCGAGCAGCTCCGCGATGTCGCGCAGCCCGCGGACTTCCGAGGATTCCAGCATCTCGACCACCGTGGCCGCGAGCATCCGCGTCCGCACAGGAACCTTCACGCGCGATCCCACCGCCACCGAGTCCCCGAAACATTCCGGCACGCGGTAATCCAAAAGCCGCCCGGCGGCCTGGTCCGGTAGAACACGCACAAACATTCCCGGCGATTATCCGCATCCGCAGTGGATTCGACAAGCTGACAGAAATCCTCTCGCCCGGCCGTGCCGGAACGGCTATACGGTCACCCCATGCAGTGGATCGCTTCGTAATTCCTACCCGACCTCTTCGCGCTGACTTTTCCCATGTTCGAACAAGCCTTCAAAAACATCGATGATGTCCTCTGGAAAGATGCCGGTTGCACCAGCGAACTCGACTACACCGAGCAGACCTCATGGCTGCTCTTTTTAAAATACCTCGACGCCCTCGAGCACGACAAGGCCACCGAAGCAGCCCTCGACGGGAAAAAATATACCCACATCCTCGACGCGCCCTACCGCTGGGAAGCTTGGGCCGCGCCGAAAAAGGACGGCAAGATCGACCACAACACAGCCCAGACCGGCGACGACCTCCTCGCCTTCGTCAACCAGAAGCTCTTCCCCTTCCTGCACGGGTTCAAGACCAAGGCCACCGGGCCAAACACCATCGAATACAAGATCGGCGAAATCTTCGGAGAAATAAAGAACCGCATCCAGAGCGGCTACAACCTGCGCGAGATCATTGACCACATCGACGAACTCCGGTTCCAGTCCCAGACCGAGAAGCACGAGCTCTCCCACCTCTACGAGGCCAAGATCAAAAACATGGGCAACGCCGGGCGCAACGGAGGCGAGTATTACACCCCGCGCCCGCTCATCCGCGCCATCGTCGCCGTCACCGCGCCCCGGCTCGGCGAGACGATCTGCGATCCCGCCGTCGGGTCCGCTGGATTCCTCTGCGAATCCTTCGATTACCTCAAAGCCCAGAACCCCAAGCGCACCACCGCTCAGGACCGCACCCTGCAAGAGCGCACTTTCTACGGGAAGGAAAAGAAGTCCCTTGCCTACGTCATCGCGATCATGAACATGATCCTGCACGGCATCGAGGCGCCGAACATCATCCACACCAACACCCTCGCCGAGAACCTCGCCGACGTGCAGGAAAAGGACCGCTTCCACATCATCGTCGCCAACCCGCCCTTCGGCGGCAAGGAGCGCAAGGAGGTGCAGCAAAACTTCCCCATCCGCACAGGCGAGACCGCGTTCCTCTTCCTCCAGCACTTCATCAAAGTCCTCAAGGCCGGTGGACGGGCGGGCATCGTCATCAAGAACACGTTCCTATCGAACACCGACAACGCCTCCGTCAGCCTGCGCCAAAAGCTCCTCGAAGAATGCAACCTCCACACCGTGCTCGACTGCCCCGGCGGCACGTTCATCGGCGCGGGCGTGAAGACCGTCGTGCTCTTCTTTGAGAAAGGAACAAGCACACGAAAAGTCTGGTTCTACCAGCTCGAACCCGGCCGCAACATGGGCAAGACCAACCCGCTCAACGACGCCGACCTCGCCGAGTTCGTGAAGCTGCAAAAGACGTTCGCCGATTCGCCGAAGAGCTGGAGCGTGGACGTGGCGGCCATCGACCCGAAGACGTTTGATCTCTCCGTGAAGAACCCCAACGGCGGCGAGGAAATCGCGCACCGCAGCCCGCAGGAAATCATGGACGAAATTGCCGCGCTGGACGCGGAGAGCGCGGAAGTGCTGGGCAACATCAAGTCGCTGCTGAAATGAGTATGAACATCGATTGGAAAGCACTTTTGGACGAAGCCACCGTCAAGACATACACGAAGCCGATTGAGATTAACGCCGACTGGGTGTCGTATCGGTATGCCCCCAATCCATACGGCGCGTCTTTGCAACCGTCCCGGTATAACAACGCAGGCCAGTCCGGATTTTACATGGCTAGCGGCGTCAACTGTGCACAGGCTGAAGTTCCGAAACATGATTTTCGTGAGCTCTACAGCGTCAAGCCGCAGACCGTATGTGCATTCGACGTTATCTCTTTCGCCACTGACAAGAAGCTTGGTGATGTCTTGCTCTCTGCGAAGGAGTTTGGCGGCCATCAGATTTGTCAGGAGCTTTCGACCCACTTAACCACAGTCCACGGTCTAACGGGGGTTTTCTACCAGAGTTACCAAATGTTCCAGCAGGGACAGACAGGCTACTGCGTTTGCGTTCTGCCACGCCCAGACCAGACGATTGATGAGAGCTTCATGCAGCCATACCGACAACAGTCTAATCAGTCGCTGCTATGAAGAAGGACTGGCAGACAAGAAATCTTGGTGACCTCTGCCGGATTCGGACGGGCAAGAAGGATGTCAACGAAGGCAATCCAGACGGCAAGTTTCCATTCTTCACCTGCGCCGCCGAGCACACGTTCAGCGACAACTACTCGTTCGATACGGAAGCACTTCTCATCGCAGGTAACGGCGACGTTGGCAAAGTGAGCTACTACAACGGCAAGTTCGAAGCATACCAACGCACCTACGTCCTCTCTGACTTTTCCGAGGTTTCACCGCGGTTCTTGTATCTCATTCTCGACGGCAAATTGAAGGACACGGTTTCCAAGCAGAAACTTGGAAACACGATGCCATATATTAAGGTCGGGATGCTTACCGACTTTCAGTTGCCCGTGCCCCCGCTGGCCGAACAGCAGCGGATCGTCGGCCTGCTGGACGAAGCGTTTGAGGGCCTCGCCACCGCCAAAGCCAACGCCGAAAAGAACCTCCAAAACGCCCGCGCCCTCTTCGAAAGCCACCTCCAATCTGTCTTCACCCAGCGCGGCCCGGGGTGGGTGGAGACAACGTTGGGGGAAGTCATCGAGATTGTTGGTGGTTCACAACCGCCGAAGTCTGTCTTCTCGAAAACAAAGAAGGCCGACAACATCCGCCTCATCCAGATTCGCGACTACAAGAGCGACAGACACGTCGTTTTCATTCCACGCGCTCAGGCCAGACGATTCTGCAACGCCGACGACGTGATGATTGGCCGTTACGGGCCACCGCTCTTTCAAATCCTCCGCGGCATCGAAGGGGCATACAACGTCGCGCTGATGAAGGCAGTCCCTGACGAATCAAAGCTCTCCCGCGACTTTCTGTTCTATTTCCTGAAGCACTCCGCAATTCTCCAATACGTGATTTACCATTCCTCACGTGCTGCAGGTCAGATTGGCGTGACCAAAGAAACACTCGAACCTTACCCGATAGCTCTGCCCTCTCTGGCCGTTCAAAAAACGGTCGTTGAGAACATTCAGGAACTGGACACCGAAACCCAACGCCTCGCCCGCCTCTACGAGCGGAAGCACGCCGCGCTGGAGGCTTGAAGAAGTCGCTGCTGCACCAAGCCTTCACCGGGGAACTTTAACAAATCAAAAACCTATGAGAACCAAGGGAGCCAAGAATGTTATTCCATTTGGGAAGCGAACAACGGTGGACACGAGTTCGAGCAAACAGGTTCGCCATCTTGCGGAAATCAAAGGCGCTCCATTAAATGAGTTTCTCGGACTTTTGAATCATCAGGCAAATTTTTTGGTCTGGGTTGACGGGCGGCACCAGACGATCGTCACTCTCAAGAAGGAGATTCACCAACTGAAGAATGTTCAACAGGGCAAGGGACCGACTGGGGCGAAAGAGGGGACTTTCATAAAATACAGGTGGTATGCAGAGCAGCAAGTCCTTCTTGATTCTATCAATGCATTTGAGACCTTCTTCAAGAAGACTTACGTTGGTCTTGGCGTAATCCTACAGCCTTATGTCCAGCCGGACCATGAACGAATAATCAGAATCAATGCTCGCCAACTTTGGGCGATCACTGGAGAGACAATTCTTCCAGCTATGGTTCCTACGTTGGTATTTGAACAGGAACTTTTCCACGATCTTGACGCGATAGATCGGGCTGCTGACATGTTGATTGGGAAGAGGCGATATAACAAAAAGACGCAAAACAATCCTCTTGCAGGCCGAGTTAAAGCATTGGGGGGAATATTCCAGATTAGACATACCCTGTCACACAACAGCGGAGTAGTAACAGACGGTGATAAAGCCAAATTCAACGATATGGATTTCACCGTCGTCGCGAAAGAAGTTATCGACCCAGCCAAGAACCAACTTGGGATGGGAATCTTTAAGGAACTGGAAGCCGAAGCCAATGATTTTACAGCATGGCTTGCATCCGAAACGGCATCGTTTTTGACTGTTTGTGTCAATGAAAGAGGGTTGCCCGTTCCTGCGACCAAGAGGCAAGAGTTGGAGGCGTTGCTTGGCCCTTTTCCGTGTTGGGCGAATGTTCCTTGGTCATGATTGGGTTAGAATCGTTGAAAAAGTCGCTGCGGCATCAGGCTGTCACCGGGGAACTTTGATCACGGCAATAATTACAGCGCATGAGCGTCGCCGAAATGCTCGACGGTCCAATCCTCGGGCGAATTGCCAAGTTTTCCCCGCAGGCGCACATGGCCGAACCGGTGCGGGATGACTTCCAGTGAGCGGGTCGCTTCCCGCATGGTTTTTTCCACGGACCGACTCGGGTGGCGGAATTTTCCGACTGTGGGCGATGCAGTGATGGATGCTTTTGTTGTGGATCCTTTGATCCGCGCGCAGTCGGCCGGAGTCGGAAGTTTTGTCTTCCCGCCGACGAACGGAGCCAAAACAGCATGGGGATCTGGTTCCAGGAGATGTTCCCAAATCTCGGGATGGTCCGCATTCGCCGACCCATGGTGAGGGATCTTGAACACATGATGTTTCGGACGGCCAAATTCGCGGTGGGCTTCCACAACAGCGAGCCACCCGAACTTCCGATCTGCGCGAACCTGCAAATCTCCACCCAGGAGAAGGCGCTTGCTCTCCACTTCCACCGACAGGACAACCGATGCGTGATTGCCCTTGATGCTTGGCATGCGGGTGCAGAATTGTGTCTTGGGGATCTCTGCCAACTCGCTGATGCAGGCGATCAATGCGGCATCCGAAGGCGACAGGGCGAGAACCCGGCATGCCGGGGCTTCTTGGCGCTCGAAAAGGATTCTGTGTTCGCCAGCGAGTGAGGGCCGTCTGCCCAATTTCGAGATTTTACGAAGTTCGGACAGACCTTTCCCGTCAATAAGCGACCCTCCATCCATCCATGCTCCGATTGCCATAGTGAAGTCCTTTTTCTCAAAAGCAGAGGTGATCGCAAATCTTGAAGCGGTGGAAGCTCGGAGGACCTCGGACATCCCCAAAATGTGATCATCGTGCCAGTGCGTGGCCACGATACAGACTACCGAGGAAGCCACCGTGACGCCAATCTGCTCCAAATATCGGAGGGCGACAGGAACACGCGTCTCCGGGTCCAAGCAGGAGTCAACAATCATCCAAGAACCGTTTCCGAGATGGCACACTGCACACTCCCCAAATCCCGGGCCGAAAAGCGAAAACTCGATCTCGTCAGCGGCCGGTGGATTCAGGAGTGTGGATCCATTCATTCAATCGCCCGGCAAAGTCTTCCTGATCGGAGAGCAACTGGCGTGGCTGACGCCTGAGCACCAAAACTGAACACCGTTGAACGCATCCATTTCGGCGCTCGCGGGTGATGGACCAAACCAGCGGCATGCCCTCGGCAAGAATTTTCCGGTCATCGTCCGCAAGTTCACTGAACTCGAATTCTGCCACGACCTCTTCAAAATCCGACATGTTGCGGTGAAGTCTGGCACGGAATCCGTCTGGGAGGATCTCGCTGACGTAACCTTCCCATTTTTCAAGGAGTGTCACTTCCTCGGTTTCCTGTCGGATTCTTTGGATGGTCCGGGGCAACACCTTGAATGAACGATGGAACGTTGCCGCTTCCCATTTGACCGGCGTGTCAGAGGCTCGCGGAAGATCAAACTCCTCGGATATGGATGGGGTGGGAAACTGGAAAGTTGGGACAGATCCGGATTCCTCTTTCCAATCAAGGACAGGCATCAATGTTTGCTCACTCATCAGGGTATGGTCTCAAAAATTGTCGTGGCTACCGCCCGTGAACGGTGAGTCGCATGTTTCCACATTTCCTTGGCAAACGCTGCCACATATTCGGTTCCTGTCAAAGCCGGCTCGTTATCCGGTTTTGATGGAATAGGAAAGTGGAGGTTTGTCTTCACGTTGATTGCCGGGTGGTGCGGATTCATCGCAAGGATCGGATGGACTGTCAAATTCTCCAACAATGGATGCCTCCACATGACCGGCGACTGAATGGAAAGCGATTGCATGCCGGGCTTCTCGCAAAGAAGGTTCCACACCGGATCTTTGGGAGCGAGTTGGTGACCGATTCGGTGCCAGCGATCCTCCGAGTCCAAATGAAAGACAGCGCTGTTGTTCATCCCAACCGCAGTGATTGGCAGATGCGAGAGGAGATTCAGCATTCCCAAAAGCGCGTCAAAAAGCATTTCGACATGCGCCATGCTTGCGACGGCAATTGTTAGCCGCGCGTCATCGCAGGTCAAACGCATGCTTTTCAGGGAAAATTGAGCGAAGTCTCGTGTGATCGCATCGATTTTGGCAGTTTCCAGTGCGTCTTCGCTGAACAAACCATGCCGAACAAACCACTCGGGGTGGAAAATCGCGGGGTTGAATGAGCCCAGCAGAACAATATTGAAATCTTCGCTTACGGGTTCAGGATGCACGACGGCCATGGAAAAACTGGATATTGGTTCAAGAACATCACGCTGTCCAGTCTCGATCCGGGGTAATTTTTTCTTTAAAGCAAACCGTCCCGAGAGCATGAACTTATCGTAACACACTCATTATAAGAGCAATCCTTTCTTTAACGCAAAACCCATGAACGAAGCCGAGACGAGAGCCGAGCACATTGATCCCGCGTTGAAAGCGGCGGGCTGGGGCGTGGTTGAGGGTAGCCGGATTCTGCGGGAATATCCGATTGCCCCCGGCCGAATCGAAGGCCACGGGCGGCGCGGCCAACCGCTGAAAGCGGACTACATTCTGGAGTATCGCAACCGGAAGCTGGCCGTGAACGAGGCCAAGGCATTCGAAAAAGCACTGACGGAAGGAGTCGCCCAGGCGAAGGATTACGCCACGAAATTGGCCCTCCGGTGGGCATTCGCCACGAACGGCCAGGGGATCTACGGCATCGACATGCAGACCGGGAAGGAGGGCGAGGAGTCACGGTATCCCACGCCCGACGAACTCTGGAACATGACGTTCGCCGAGGCCAATGCCTGGCGGGACCGGTTTTCGGCGGTTCCCTTCGAGGACCGGGGCGGATATTTTCTGCCGCGCTACTACCAGGACATCGCTATTGAGCGCGTCATGGAGGCCATCTCGAACGATCAGCAACGCATCCTTCTCACGCTCGCGACCGGCACGGGCAAGACGTTCATCGCATTCCAGATCGCATGGAAACTTTTCCAGAGCCGGTGGAACCTCACCCGCGAACCGACCCGCCGCCCGCGCATCCTTTTTCTCGCCGACCGGAACATTCTTGCCGATCAGGCATACAACGCATTTTCGGCGTTCCCGGAGGACGCCATGGTGCGGATCGAACCGGGGGACATCCGGCAGCGGGGCAGGGTGCCGAAAAACGGGAGCCTGTTCTTCACAATCTTCCAGACATTCATGAGCGGCCCGCTAAAGGATGGCGAGCCATCCCCCTATTTCGGCGAGTATCCGCCGGACTTCTTCGATTTTATCGTCGTGGACGAATGCCATCGCGGAGGCGCGAACGACGAGAGCACATGGCGGGCTATCCTTGAATATTTTTCCTCGGCCGTGCAGCTCGGCCTCACGGCCACGCCCAAGCGCAAAGACAACGTGGACACCTACGCCTACTTCGGCGAGCCGGTCTATACCTACTCGCTCAAGGACGGCATTAACGACGGGTTCCTCACACCGTTCAAGGTGAGGCAGATTTCCACGACCTTGGACAAATACATTTACACCCCGGACGACACGGTGGTTGAGGGGGAGGTCGAGACGGGAAGAATCTACGAGGAAGCGGACTTCAACCGCAACATCGAGATCCGGGAGCGCGAAAAGAAGCGGGTTGAGATTTTCATGGGCCAGATCAACCAGAACGAGAAGACGCTGGTCTTCTGCGCCAATCAAGCCCACGCCCTGATCGTCCGGGATCTCATCAACCAGATCAAGACGAGCAAAGATCCGAACTACTGCCAGCGGGTCACCGCCGATGACGGAAATCTGGGCGACCAGCACTTGCGGGATTTTCAGGACAACGAGAAGACGATCCCGACAATCCTCACCACTTCGCAAAAGCTTTCGACCGGGGTGGACGCCCGGAACATCCGCAACATCGTGCTCATGCGCCCGATCAAGACGATGATCGAGTTCAAGCAGATCATCGGGCGCGGCACCCGGCTCTACGACGGGAAGGATTACTTCACGATCTATGACTTTGTCGGGGCTCATTTCCATTTCAGCGATCCCGAGTGGGACGGCGAGCCGGCAGACCCAGAAACGTGCTCCAAGTGCGGCGCGTATCCTTGCGAGTGCGAACGACCCGAACCCCAGCCCTGCCCGGTCTGCGGGAAGCGACCCTGCGAATGCCCGAAAGAACCTTGCCCAAAGTGTCACCAGCGTCCGTGCGTGTGCCGGAAAAAAGCGAAAGTGAAGCTGGCCGACGGGAAGGAACGCACGATCCAGCACATGATGATGACGAGTTTCTGGCATCCCGACGGCACGCCGATGTCGGCCCAGCAGTTCATGGAAATGCTCTTCGGCCGGCTGCCCGAGTTTTTTCATGACGAAGAGGAATTGCGCCAATTGTGGAGCGTCCCGGACACCCGCGCCAAGCTTCTGGAAGGTCTCACCGAATGCGGATTCGGGCACGATCAACTGGCCGAGATGCAGAAGATCATCGACGCGGAGAAAAGCGACCTGTTCGACGTGCTCGCCCATGTCGCCTACGCACTGCCGCCACTCACCCGCGAGGACAGAGCCACCAAGGCGAAGGTGGAAATCAGCACCCATTTCAATACCAAGCAGCAGGTTTTCTTGGATTTCGTGCTGTCCCACTACGTGTCCGTAGGCGTCGAAGAACTCGACCAGACCAAGCTGACCCCGCTCCTGCGGCTCAAATACCACGACTCCCTGACCGACGCCGTGGCGGATCTCGGCAAACCGGAAGAAATCGGCAAGGTCTTCAGCGGGTTCCAGAAGTTTCTCTACGACACCGCCGCTTAGGCAGACGCCGCCGCGAACACTTTTTTCGGTTCGCGGTTGCCCGATGGGATATCCTGTGCTCAAATGGCCGACTGCCCATGAATGTCGTTTGTGACCCACAGCCCAATTGTATCGTCAACCTTCAGGTCGAGCTTTCCGCCGACCAGGTGACGCGTGAATGGCAGTCCATTGCCAAAGATTTCCAGCGCCAGGCCCGGATCCCCGGATACCGTCCGGGCAAGGCTCCCCAGTCGCTGATCGACACGCGCTTCGCGAAGGACATCCGCGAGGAGCTGGAAAAAAAGCTTCTGCGCGACAGCATCAACGAGGCGATCAAACAGAAAAACCTCCGCGTCCTGTCGGTCTCGAAAGTCGAGGACGTCCAGATCGGCGACGACAAGACCATGCGCTACCGGGCGAGCGTCGTGACGGCCCCGGAGTTCGAGCTGCCGGATTACTCGGCGCTCACCGTCGAGCTGGCGAAGAAGGTGGTCGAGGAAGCGGACGTGCAGAAATGGATCGAGCAGTTCCGCGACCCGCACGCCACGTTCGAGGCGGTCGAAGGCCGGCCACTGGCGATGGGCGACTACGCCGTGGTGACCTACGAGGGAAAGATCGGCGACCGACTGCTTTCCGAGGCGCTCCCCAAGGCTCCCGCCCAGCTTCAGGGGCGCAGGAACGCTTGGATCTTCATGGACGAGGGAACGCTGGTCCCCGGGTTCGCGAAGGAGCTCGTGGGAATGGCGATCAACGAGGAGCGCTCGTTCGCGCTCGACGTGCCCGCGGATTTTCCGCTCGAAGATCTCCGCGGAGCGAAAGTCAGCTACTCGGCAACCCTCCACGGCATCAACTCGAAGCAGCTCCCGCCGCTCGATGACGCGCTCGCCGAAAAAATCGAGCCCGGCAAAACCCTCGAAGCCCTCCGCGCCGAAATCCGCGAGCGGCTCGAAAACCTCGCGGAATCGCAGTTCCAGAACGCCAAGCGCAACGCCGCCCTCAAGCAGCTTCTCTCCCACGTCCAGTGCGAGCTGCCCGCGCAGACCGTCCAGCGCGAGGTCTCGAGCATCCTGCGCGAAATCGTCCAAGAAAACCAGGTCCGCGGGGTCAGCGACGACGAGCTCCGCTCCCACCAGGACGAGCTCGTCGGCCTCGCCCAGCAGAGCGCGCTCGACCGCGTGCGCGGGAATTTTCTCCTCCTCCGCGTGGCCGAGAAGGAGAAGCTCGAAGTGAACGAGACCGACATGCTGATGGCGGTCTCGGAAATGGCCCGGCGCTACGAGATCCCCGTGAAAAAGCTGGTCAAGGACCTGCATTCGCGCGAGGGGTTCGGACCGATCCGCGAGCAAATTCTCATGGGCAAGGCGCTTGATTTGATCGCCGCCAATGTTACCGTGCGCGAACCGGCCGGAGGAACGGCCAAAGCCTAAATATTATGTTGGTCCCCATCGTTGTTGAACAGACCGGGCGCGGAGAGCGCAGCTACGACATCTACTCGCGGCTCCTCAAGGACCGCATCATCTTCATCGGCATGCCGATCGATGATCATGTCGCCAACCTCGTCATCGCGCAGTTGCTCTTCCTCCAAATGGAGGATGCCAAAAAAGACATCAGCATCTACATCAACTCGCCGGGCGGGTCGGTCACGGCCGGCCTGGCGATCTACGACACGATGCAGTTCGTGACCTGCGACGTAAACACCTACTGCATGGGCATCGCCGCGAGCATGGGGGCGATCCTTCTTTGCGCGGGGACCAAGGGCAAGCGCTTCGCGCTGCCGAACTCCGACATCATGATCCACCAGGTTTCCGGCGGTGCCCAGGGCCAGGCCAGCGACGTGGAGCGCCAGGTCGAGTACATGTTCAAGCTCAAAAAGCGGCTCACCGGGATCCTGTCGCTGCATTCTGGAAAATCGGTGGAGCAGGTGCACCAAGACGCCGACCGCGACTATTACATGACCGCCGAGGAGGCGAAGGAATACGGCCTCGTCGATGAAGTCGTGAAGTCCCGCAAGGAGCTCAAGGGCCTCGACAAACCCGCAGAATAACGGTTTATGGCGCGCGCGACGAACCTGACGATGTGTTCCTTCTGTGGCAAAAGCCACTCGGAGGTCCGCAAGCTGATCGCCGGCCCGGGCGTCTATATCTGCGACAGTTGCATCACCGTCTGCAAAGGGATTCTGGACAAGGAATTCAAGGAGGAAAACAAGAAGGCGAAGACCGCGATCCGGGTCCCCAAGCCGGCGGACATCAAGCACCAGCTCGAGCAGCATGTGATCGGGCAGGACCACGCCAAGAAGGTGCTGGCCGTGGCCATGCACAACCACTACAAGCGCCTGCTCCAAGAGACGCCGGCATCGGTCGGCCTCGACCCGCTCGCGGATGTCGAAATCGAAAAGAGCAACATCCTCCTGATCGGCCCGACCGGATCGGGCAAGACCCTCCTCGCCCGCACGCTCGCGAAGATCCTCGACGTCCCGTTCTGCATCGCCGACGCCACCTCGATCACCGAGGCCGGCTACGTCGGCGAAGACGTCGAGAACATCATCCTCCGCCTCCTCCAGAACGCCGACTACGACGTGAAGCGCTGCGAGATGGGGATCGTCTATATCGACGAGATCGACAAGATCGGGCGCAAGACCGAAAACGTGAGCATCACGCGCGACGTCTCGGGCGAGGGCGTCCAGCAGGCGCTCCTCAAAATGCTCGAAGGCACGGTCTGCAACGTCCCTCCGCAGGGCGGCCGGAAGCACCCGCACCAGGAATACATCCAGGTCAACACGGAAAAAATCCTCTTCATCTGCGGCGGCGCGTTTGTCGGGCTCGACAAGATCGTCCACCGCCGGCTGGGTGGGCGCGCGATGGGCTTCCACGCCCGCGAGGGGGCCGCCGGGGATTTTCTCCAGCGCGAGGCCCTGAAGAAGGTCGAGCCCGAAGACCTGCTGAGCTTCGGCCTTATCCCCGAATTCATCGGCCGCCTCCCGGTTGTCGCCACCTTGGACGAGCTGAACGAGGACGAGCTGGTCACGATTCTCACCGAGCCGAAGAACGCGATGGTCAAGCAGTTCACCAAGCTCCTCGGCATGGACGGCGTCGGCCTCAACATGACCAAGGACGCGTTGCGGGCGCTCGCTTCCGAGGCGCTAAAAAAAGGCACCGGAGCCCGGGCGCTCCGCGCGATGATCGAGCGGATCATGCTCGACATCATGTTCGATTCCCCGAGCCGCGACGACATCGCCGAGGTCACGATCAACCGCGCCGTCGTCGAAGGCAAACGCGCCCCGATCATCCGCAAGAAGCAGGAAAAAGACGCGGCCTGATTGGTCGAGCGGGTGGAGGAGGTTGTCCTTCGCGAGCGCTCCGACGACCTGTCATGTGCTTTTCTGCAACGGAAAAACGACAGAGCTTCCGGCGACATGCCGCGAGGTTTATGACTTTCTCAATTTCCACATCAACCTCCGAAGCGCGTCCCTGATCCCCCAGACATGGCCGATGCGCGGGATCAAATAGGGCGGGGCGGGAATCCGCTCAATCCCGTGGCGACGCGCCCACGAATTGAAAGCCCGGAAATTGTGCTGATAGTATGGATCCGCATCTTTGCATGCTGCTGGAGACCGAGGGTGACTCGCGTGGCTTATGTAGCCGGAGAGATTGTGATAAAGCCCGCGCTTCACCATGCAGCAAGGAATCCACCTGTCGACGTAAGAAGCCCCCAACAGGAGTTTTGGGATATCTTTTGAGAGCAGCTCATCCCAGATCTTTGTTGGTATATAATGCATATCAACCCCGCGAGCAATTTTCCCGGAGGGTATCTCCGTTCGATGAAATCCATACACGCATGCGGGATCGGGAACATCGAACGGGTTTCTCGTCAACTCGACATCGGAATTGCACCACACAAAAGCCGATCCGCTGCAGCCCTCCCTCGCCTGGAGCAGAAGATCTCCAATGGGAACCAGCGCAGGTCCACAAGGATAGCGCAGCCCATCGAGTTGATACTTGGCAATGCTTGTCTCCAGGCATTGCAAGGCGGCCGAGAGGCGGGCGCTGACATGATTGACACAAAGATATGAAATGACTTTTTCCATCAGATACCAAGACGGCGAAATCGGTGCGACAAACGGGTTATCGTCTCTCTCAAGCCGAGCCGCGATAAAATTATCCCTTGTTCTGATGTGATACTACTCGCGCCCAGTTCACTCTGGAACGGCGTTGGTTTCATGGCATTCTGTCTCCATGTTCCGGGTTGCGATCATTGGGAAGGGGGTTCTACCAGTCCGCTGTGCGGGACTGCTGCGGGCCCGTGGACACGAGGTCGTCGCCTTGGTGGGCGATGATCCCGCCCTTCGTTTGTGGGCGGAGTTTGCACACATCCCGTGGATGGCCCGCGCGGAGATGCTCACGGGTTTGATCCAAGGCCAGCCCATTGATTTTCTGTTCAGTCTGAACAGTCTCCAGGTTCTTTCCGCTGAGATTCTGAAACTTCCGCAACGTGGAGCCATCAATTTTCATGATGCCTTGCTGCCGCGTTATGCGGGATTGCAGGCCACGACGTGGGCGGTCCTGCACCGTGAGTCCGTTCACGGAATCACGTGGCATCGGATGGAGGAAGGCATTGATACCGGGCCCATTTTGGCGCAGCGGCGCTTTCCGATTTTTCCAGATGAAACAACCTTCAGTTTGAACCTGAAGGTTTATCGCGCGGCGGAGGAATCGTTGGTTGGTTTGATCGAAGCGCTGGAGTCCGAAACAGTTCAGGAAACACCGCAGGATTTGACTCGGCGCACGTATTTTTCGGCCCGGCATCCTTTTCCGGACGATGCGATTCTGGATTGGAAGCGAACCGCGGAAGAACTGGACGTGCGGGTGCGGGCTTTGGATTTCGGAACCCTGCCGAATCCCTGGCGGGGCATGCGGGTCTGGACGGGAAAGGAGTGGGTCTTCGTGCGGGGACTGGAAGTGAGGGAACTTTCCGCGGGTGTCAGGCCGGGAACTTTTGTGCGGAGCGATGACGCGGGCTGGGTGGTGGCGGCGGCGGATCGCCTTGTTTTTCTCAGCCGATTTCTTTCGGAAAGTGATGAGGCATTTGATCCACAGGCGCTGGCTGCGTCGCTGGGTTTAAAGCCCGGGGATCGTTTTCCGGAAGCGCCGGCCGGGAAACCGTTGCGTCCTCCGGCCCGAAAAGCCGCGAAGGACCCCGGGCCTTCGTTGCTGGGCGCGCTGGGTCTGACGATCGATCAGTCATGGGAGGATGGTGTGGCGATGGAAAGTTCGGATGGGACCGCGTGGAGCCGGAGGGAATTGCGACAACGCATTCGGAAAGTGGCGGATGCGCTTCGCGGCTTGGGTTTGGAGCCGGAGGAAAAAGTCGGGCTGTGCGTGCCCCGTTCTCTGGAAATGGTGGTGGGGTTGCTGGGAATTCTGGCAGCTGGCGGAGCGTATGTGCCGTTGGATCCGCAACTGCCGGAGGAACGCTTGCGGGGGATGGCGGAAGAATCGCGGCTGCGATTTCTCCTCGTCACGCGGGAGACTGCCGACCGGGCCCCTGCGTCGGGATTGCAGGGGGTTATCCTGGAAGATGCCATGGAGGGAGTTGGCGTAAGGAGCTTGGTGGACGCGGATGTGCGTGGTTCGGGTGGGAGTCTGGCCTACGTCCTTTATACATCGGGTTCCACCGGGAAACCGAAAGGCGTGCTACTCGATCAGCGGGCGGTGATCCAGTATCTCCGCGCGGCGCAACGGGATTTTCGCTATACCACGGCTGACCGCATTCTGCAGTTTGCTTCGCTAGGTTTCGACACGGCAGGGGAGGAGATTTATCCGGCTCTCGCTTCGGGGGCCACTCTCGTTCTGCGCGATGAGGACATGATTTCAAGTCCGGCCCGGTTCCTGCGTCGTTGCGTGGAACTGCGTCTGACGGTTCTGAATCTGCCAACGAGTTTCTGGCATGAACTCGTGGCTTGGTTGGAGGAAAATAACGGAGGGGTTCCGCCGCTCGTGCGTCTGGTGATCATCGGCGGGGAAGCGGCGCGGGTGGATCGGGTGAGGAATTGGATGCGACGGGTGGGGCAGACGGTCCGACTGGTGAATACCTATGGTGCCACGGAGGCGGGCATGGTGGCGACGCACCACGAGCTCACGGAGGGACAAGAATTGGAGGCCGGCCTGGTGCCCATCGGACGGCCTGTGGAAGGCGTCATCGCGCGAATTTTGGATGCCTCGCTGGAACCTGTGCCGCGGGGAGAGTGGGGAGAACTGTGCCTGGGAGGAAACGGGTTGGCGCGGGGCTATTGGGGCCGCCACGAGTTGACTCGTTCTCGATTTATTAGCGATCCCTTTTCACCGCACGGACGGCTTTTCCGCACGGGCGATTGGGCGAGATGGAATCCGCAGAATGTTTTGGAAGTCCGCGGTCGCCGGGATCTTCAATTCAAATGGCGCGGGCACCGGATCGAGCCGGAAGAGATCGAGCACGCCCTGCGGCTGCATCCGGAAATTCAGGAGGCAGCCGTTGCGTTGTCCGCCCGTTCTCTTCAGGAAACGGTTTTGACGGCGTATCTCGTTGGAAGGGAAAAAAACCTGGCACTGCCCGGCGTGCGACGGCACCTGGAATCCCTGCTCCCGGCGTGGATGGTGCCCGCAAGATTTGTGGTCCTGGATCGGCTTCCCATGACGGCCAGCCATAAAATTGACCGGGAAGCGTTGTTCGCCCCGACGGAGGGAGAGGTGAACACCTCATCAGAATCTCCGGAGTGGTCATCTTCCACGGAAGCCAGACTGGCCGGGCTTTGGGAGCAATTACTGGGCTCGGGCGAGCTGACGGCGGAGGATGATTTTTTTGAACAGGGCGGGGATTCGCTTTTGGGAATCCGGTTGTTGGGTTTGGTGGAGAAAGAATTCGGCGCGGACATTTCGGTGCGGGATTTTTTGACGGCTAGAACCCTACGATCATTGGCCCGCTTGATCGAAGCGAAGGGGCCGGGCCATCGGACGCTCGAACTGGTGAAGGGCTTCCGACATCTGGTTCCTTTGCGATGGGAAGAAGAGGCCGTCGGGACGCTCTTCATCATTCCCGGTGGATGGGGGCGCGCGCAGGAGTTGATGGTTTACGCGAATTTGGTGACCGCTTTCTCCGATAAAATCCGGGTCTATGGATTTGTTGCCAATGCGGACGGCATCTATCCCGATGTGGCCACCATGGCGAATGCGTATCGCGAAGAAATGAAGCGGCTGGAAGCAGCCGGCCCCTGTTGGATTCTGGGCGAATGCATCGGCGCGTCAGGTGCGTTTGAATTGTGTCGGCAACTCCAGGAGGCCGGGACTCCGTCGCAGGCACTTGTTCTTCTGGATGGTCTGTATCCCTCTGGACTCCGTTGGAAACTTTGGTGGCGCAATTTCACCGGCAGCCGCGAGTTCCGAAGAATGAAGGGCCAGAGCGTGAGGCGTTTGTTGCGATTGTGGCGGCATTGCGTTTCCCGTGCAGCCCCGGAATGGCCCGGAATTTTTGTCTCAGCGGCACATCGTCAAATCGAGCGTTGGCGGGCGATGGGTTACCTCCAGAGCGATCATTTCACGATAGAGAGCGAGCACCTCCTGCAGTGGCGCTACATGAAAAACCTCCAGGCCTACCGAATTCCCGACCAGAGCCTGTTGATTCCCGCGGCCTTGTTTTTTAGTGAAGAAGCGAATCGGATGCTTTCGGGGCGTTCAAGTTGGGAGCGCAAGCTTGTCGATGCGCCTGTGCGGAAGGTTTTGCGGGGAACGCATGAAGGCTACATCCGGGAACATGCGGGAGAATCGTGCCGGGAGATCCAAGCCTTTCTCAGGGGACTTAGAGCGGTTTAAATAATCATGTGGCCACTGATTTGCGAGCGCCGAGGGTTGCAGGGGTGCGGCGGCAGTAAAGCGGCTGTGTGAAAACACACTGCCCGAACTGCTGACGCAGTCCAGCAGCCCTCGCCGCCGCAAAGCAGCGGCTATAGAATTGTTTAAACCGCTCTAGGTCTTGAGCCAGAATCCGACGGCCTTCAAGCCGCGTCCTTTTCCTGGCACCGGAGCCCGCGCCGTCGCCGAAGGCAAACGCGCCCCGATCATCCGCAAGAAGCAGGAAAAAGACGCGGCCTGATTGGTCGAGGCGCTACTGGCCCTTCAGCGCGGTGACCATCTCGTCGATCTTCGCGGCCTGCGGGCCGATGTCCTCGAAGCTCTGCATTTTTTTTACGTCCAGGTCGGAGGGGAAGCTGGCCGGGTTGGTGCGTTGCGCGGGGGTGAGCAGCGCGCGGGCGGCGAGGTTCGGGTTGAGGTAGGGGAACGCGCCGGAGATTATCCGGCTGACATCCGGGCGCAGGATGAAGTTCATGAACGCTTGGGCATTTTCGACATTCCGGGCGTTCTTGGGGATGACGAGGCTGTCGATGAAAAGATGCGCCCCCTCCGCCGGCTGCACCCATTGGAATTTTTTATCCGCGTTGAGCAGGAGAGCGCCTTCACCTCCCCACACGATCCCGATGGTGGCATCGCCGTTGAGCAACGCGGTCTTCGGGCTGTCGGAATCGTAGAGTTTCACCAGAGGCAGCCACTTGGACACGAGCGGTTTGACTTTTGCCAGATTCTCGTCGGTAACCCGGTTGACTGGGATCCCTTGGGTGAGGAGCCCCCATGTCACGATTTCGCGGGCATCATCGAGGACCACGATGCGCCCCTTGAATTTTTCCCGGAACACATCGGCGTAGCCCCGGATGTCGTCCTTCACGAGGTCGGTGTTGACGACGATGCCGACGGTCCCCGCCATGTAAGGCACGCTGAACCGGTTGCCCGGATCGAACGGCAGGTTCAGGAACTGCGGCGCGATGTTTCTGAGGTTGGGAATCTTCGCGCGGTCGAGCGGGTGGAGGAGGTTGTCCTTCGCGAGCGCCCCGACGACCTGTTCGCCCGGCTGGATGAGGTCGCTGTTCGTGTCGCCGGCCATGAGCTTTGCCAGCATTTCCCCGTTCGACGAGTAGTTGGCGACCGAGACCTTGATACCGGTCTCTTTCGTGAACTGGTCGATGACCGATCGGGGGATGTAATCCGACCAGCAGAAGATATTGAGATCCTTGCTGGCGGCGGCTTTCTGCTCGGGAACGGGCGTCGGCCCGGGTATTGCCCCGGTGGTGCCAGGCCGGGGTTTCCCGCATCCGGCCAGTGCGAGCGCCGCGAACGCGGCCATCAGGGAGACATGTGGTTTCATGTGCTGTTCTGCAACGGAAAAAACGACAGAGCTTCCGGCGACATGCCGCGAGACTAGCAGCATCCCCCTCGCGCGTCCAGCCGCGCGGCCGGATCAGCCTTCGCCGTTGCGGTCGAGGCGCTTTCGCAGGGTGGCCCGGGTGATTCCTAGGAGCTTGGCCGCACGGACCTGGTTGTCCCCGGTTTTTTTCATCGCGCGGAGGGTGAACTCGCGTTCGAGCCACGGCAGAAGCTGGAGCGTGGGATCCTCGGACGCGGTTTTGAACAGGATCTCAATCGCGCTTTCCATGGTCGGCACGGCCGCTTCCTCGGAGGAAGACATCCCGGCACTCTCGTTCAGATTCTGGCCCAGCGGAATATCCTTCGGCAGTAGGACATCGGCGGTGGCGAGCACTGAGGCGCGCTGCATCGTGTTCTCGAGCTCGCGGACATTGCCCGGCCAAGGGTAGGCTTCGAGGACACGGATCGCCTCCTCGGAGAGCTTCAGCGGCGGGCGGTGCTTCTGGTTTGCGATCTTCTGCAAAAAATATTCCGCGAGCAGCACGATGTCGTCCGGCCTCTGGCGGAGCGGGGGGAGGTGGATGCGGACGACGTTGAGCCGGTAGAACAGGTCTTCGCGGAACGCGCGGCGCGCGACCTCCTCCTCGAGGTTTTTGTTCGTCGCGCAGACGATGCGCACGTCGGTGCGGAGGGTCTGGTTTCCGCCGACGCGGGAAAATTCCCCTTCCTGGAGCACGCGGAGGATTTTGCTCTGCACCTGGAGCGGCATCTCCCCGATCTCATCCAGGAACAGAGTGCCGTTGTCGCACTGCTCGAAACGCCCGATCCTCTGGCTGTGGGCCCCGGTGAAAGAGCCTTTCTCGTGCCCGAAGAGCTCGCTCTCGAGAAGGTTTTCCGGGATCGCCGCGCAGTTGATGGCGAGGAAGCTCTTGCCGCTGCGGTGGCTGTAGTTGTGGATCGCGCGCGCGACGAGTTCCTTGCCCGACCCGCTCTCCCCGGTGATCATGACCGGCGCCTCGCTGCCGGAGACACGTCCGATCATTTTGAAAACCTGCTGCATGCCATCCGACCGGCCGACGATGTCTTCCCGGTGCTGTTCGACCGTGAGCTGGGGCTTGAACGCGCTGGCGCTCTGCAATTCCGCGGACGCCTGGAGCGCCGCGTCCACGACGATCTTGAGATTGAACGGAAGCTGCTCTTTGCGCACAAAATCAAACGCCCCCATCTTCATCGCCTCGATGACCGACTGGGTGGTGCCGAACGCGCTGGTGAGGATGACCATGGCATTCGGCGAGTGCTTCCGGATCCGGGCCAGTAGCTCCAAGCCGCTGAACGGGTGCAGGTTCATCTCCGCCAGCACCAGCTCCGGCTGCTCGAGGCAAAACGTCTTGTAGGCCGCATCGGCGGAAGTTTCGAGCAGCACGCGCGCCGAGGGGCTTTTCAACTGGTTCTGTGCCCAGTCCAAAAAGTCCGTCTCGCGGTCCACAAGGAGTATCGTCTGCTGTTTCGCCATATCAAAAATCCCTCGCCGTTCAGGATGCAGCGGTTTTTGCGTTTTAAAAAGCACGATTTTTGCCTGCGGGAGGGCGCACGAAGTGGCTCGCGGGGAGTTCGAAGCGAACTCAGGGCGCTGACCGCGTCGCTGTTTGCATCTTTCGCGCCCCCCGGTCTCATGGCACGGCGATTGCTGGTTGATTCAGGCCGGGATCGATGGTTCTTTTCAACCGGGCACTTCCGACAACCAAAAATATTTTCCCAGTGAAGAAAATTTTATTTATCCAGCATGGAGAGACGGACAAGCCCGGCCTTCTGGCGGAAGCGCTCGAGCGCAGCCGGGTGGCTGTCGAGATCGCCCACCCGTATCTTGGCGAGAAGCTGCCCGCATCGCTGGAGGCGTTCGGCGGGCTTGCCGTTGGCGGCGGGGCGCAGGGCGCCTATGAGACGGACAAATATCCCTACCTGAGTCTGGAATGCGATCTGATCCGGGAGGCAGCCCATGCCGGAAAACCGGTCCTCGGACTCTGCCTCGGCGCCCAGTTGATGGCGTCCGCGCTCGGCGCTCCGGTCCGTCCCGGCGCAAGGCGCGAAATCGGATTTTTTCCCGTCACTCTCGATCCGATCGCAAAATACGACCCGCTTCTCTGCGACCTGCCGACCGATTTTGTGGCCACGCACTGGCATGGGGATTTTTTCGATCTCCCTGCGGCGGGCATGCGCCTGGCCTCATCCGCGCTCACCCCCAACCAGCTCTTCCGCTACGGATGCGGGCTCTACGGGCTCCAGTTCCACCTGGAAATGACCCCCGAAATCTTCGAGGAAATGCTCGTGGGCTCCGATGATTACCTCATCGCCGCCGGAGCCGATCCCGCCCAACTCCGAAGGGATGCATGGAAATTTCTGCCGCTGCTCCGCGAGACGGCG
>Ga0118677_10003641_pt1 | contig 28931 bp, 26 predicted proteins | sample AliMusrvi5mmetaG_FD_86154 | JGI IMG/M metagenome (GOLD analysis project Ga0118677, IMG submission 86154) | reverse complement strand
CCGAGGATGTCGCCCGTCTCGTTTCGCCCAAACTCGCCCTTGCGGATCTCAACGGCCTGGTGGTGATCGACGAGATTCAACGACGTCCCGAGTTGTTTCCTGTGCTGCGCGTCCTGGTTGATCGTCCTGATTCGGCCGCCCGGTTTCTGGTATTGGGCAGCGCTTCGCCGGAACTCCTCAAACAATCGTCCGAAACATTGGCGGGGCGGATGGAAACTGTGCCCATGGACGGATTCAGGTTGGCCGACCTGGGCGTATCTGTCGAAACGGAGGACCACCGGGTTCGCCTTTGCGCCGCCGGCTTGCGGCGGAATCACTTATCTCCCGAATTATGTCGGCGGGTCCGTTCCTCCATTTTGTTGGCCGGCCCCCTGGTGGCGCGTTTGGGTCGGGTGATTTTGCCGCCACCCGGCGGGGATATCATTGGCCGCCGCCGGTTGGACACTCATTTCGAGGGGTTGCAGGCGCTGGGCATCAAGGTCACCGGCGGACGCGATTTCCGTTTCCGGTGCAAACAACTTCATGGGGCCTCCATCGTTTTGGATGAAGCCAGTGTCACGGCCACCGAAAATATTCTGATGGCCGCGGTTCTGGCGGATGGGCACACCACGATTTTTAATGCCGCCTGTGAGCCGCATGTCCAGGATCTCGGTCGGATGTTGAACCGGATGGGCGCCCGGATCGAAGGACTGGGCACCAATCGGCTGGTCATCGAAGGCGTCAAGAGTCTTCACGGGGTGACCTACCGGGTTCAGCCTGACCTGATTGAAATCGGCAGTTTTCTGGCGGCTACCGCGGTGACGGGTGGGGATTTGACCCTGACCGATGTGCCGGCCGATGATCTCGCCATTATCGCACGACCGTTCCGACGGCTGGGCATCGCCTGGACTTGGGAGGGTAACGTCCTGCACCTGGCTGGCCGGGGTTCGCGCCGGATTGCCAGGGATTTTGGATCGGCGACCCCGAAGATCGAAGATGGACCCTGGCCCGCGTTTCCCTCAGACCTGATGAGTGTGGCCATTGTCGCTGCCACCCAGGCCCGCGGAACGGTTTTGTTTTTTGAAAAGATGTTTGAGAGCCGGATGTATTTTGTCGATCAACTCATCGGGATGGGCGCCCATATCGTGCAATGCGATCCTCATCGGGTGATTGTCTCGGGCGCAACCCGCCTGCAGGGGATGCATATCGCCAGTCCGGATATCCGCGCGGGAATGGCCCTGGTCATCGCCGCCTTGGCGGCGCGCGGGGTCAGTCACATCGACAATGCCCAGTCGATCGACCGCGGTTACGAGGCCCTCGACGTCAAGTTGCGCGCGCTCGGGGCCGATGTCATCCGTGAAGATTGATCTTAACATGAAAACACTTCGCGTTCGGGTTCCCAAAGGTCGTGACCCCTTTGTTAACGCGCGCCTGATTTCGCTGGGTTGTGATGCGCGCGGACGGGAACGATTTTGGATCTCCTCTTGTAATGGGGTCTCCGGGTCCACGGGCGTCACGATTGATGAGGATGGCACTTTTCGCCTTTATCATTTAAACAAGCCGCTGATCACGTATTGTTACAGCGCCGCGCCGGAAAATGAAAACACGCTCTGGTTGTGCGTCGGCCTGGCCCAAGTGGCGCGTCTGAATCGTAAAACCGGGGCCTACACCCTGTATCCCACCGGCTCCGAGCCGGCGTTCGTTTGTTGTGGCGGACAGTTGGACCCGGCGACGGGCAAGTTTTTTGCGCTGGGCTACCTCGATCGCGGAGGGGCCGATGGCACGACCGCTGTGTCCTTTGACGTCAAATCCAAAAAGGCGGTGGTCCACCGCGATGTGGCGCCGGATCAGTTTATGTATTCCTGCCATCGCAACCCGGATGGCACCTACACCGGCCTGGCGGTCTGTCCTGGCGCTTCGCTCATTCACTGGGATCCCCGGGCCGAGACGGTGAAGTCGATCCGCACCAGCGAAGAGAACCCTCTGCATGACGGACATCCTTTGTTCATCACCGATGCGCAGGGTCGGGCTTATTTTTCAGACCGGGGATGGTATTCGGTGCAAAATGGTACGATCGATCCCGATGGTCCCAAGCCGGAACGGGAGGCGACCTGGTTCGAACGCCGCGGCAACTTGGCCATCGGATGCGAAAAGGACACATCCGGCAATAGCGCGGTATACGTTTGGGATATGGACACCGGCAAGGTGCGGCACGTCACCACCATTCCCGCTTGTTATGCCCAGGGCATTACCGTGGCGCGTTCCGGCAAACTGATCAGCATGAATATTTATGGCGAGTTTCGCCGGCATGATCTGACCACCGGGCGGTTGGAGCTGTTCCGCCGTTTGCCCTCGGAGGCCGTGCAACCGGTGGATCATATTCTGCGGTTGAGCCGGGATCGCCTGATCGGCTCGAATTTCATCACCCAGCGTTTCTGGGACATCAACTTGAAAACCGGTAAGGGATTCGATTGCGGCAAAGCAGCGCCGGGCGGCGGTCAGGTTCAGCATTTTTGGAAGATCGGCGGGAAAGTGTTTCTGACCAGTTATACCACCGCAAATCTGCTTGAATACGATCCCTCACGACATCCCAATTTTCCGGAAAATCCCCATGTGGTTGCCGAGCCGCCAGAATCCATGCGGCCCGTGTCCTTCGCCGATGACGGCCGATACTTGTTTTATGCCAGCACCGCGCACTACGGCAAACTGGGCTGCACCGTCACCCGCTATGACACCCGTACCGGCCAATACATTTTCAATAGCCACCCGGTTAAAGATCAGCATATTTGTTCCCTGTGGCTGGATGCGCGACGGCCGGTTCTGTTGGCCCATACTTCCTTCCGTGCCGATTGCGATAGCTGTCCGCCGACAACCGACATTACCTATCACCTTCTTTTGAACTCCCGGGATTTATCGGTGTTGAACGCGATTCCCCTGCCGAATTCCATCCATTCTTCCGGCATTATCGGTCCGATGGATCATGATCGTCTCCTCTGCAAATACGAGGCCATTGTGGGCGACAAACCGCGGAAAAATTATCTGGCGATCATCGACCGCGAGAAATTCCTCCCACCGGCGATTACGGAACTTCGCGAACCGCCTCCGGATATGTGGACCACGCCGGAGAGTATGTGGATCACACAGATTTTGTATGCGGGCCGCCCGGGCCGGTTTGTGTTGATGCGCGATCATGCCGTTGAGCTTTGGGATTTGCGTCGATGGCAGTGTCTGAAACGGTTCAGGAAGGATGCCCAGGTTCGAGGGATAAAAGTTCAAGGGCATTCGCTCTATATGGTTCGCCCGCGGGACATTTTGATTCTGGATGACGTGCTCTGAAATGTGACGTATGAAGAACGGCGCTCTTGCGCGCCTACTACAAACATATTGTACGCCCGTTCGTAGTAGCGCCGTATGAGGCGCGTTATTTTGTAAGAGGAGATGGGAGAATGAACAATGCAGGCTGCTGGAAAACTTATGCGATGGCACTCGGGATGGCGGGGTGGGGCTTGGTAGCGGGTGCGATGGCGGATGGACTTTCGCTCTGCCAGACCGGCCAGGTTCTGGTGGTACCCCAAGGCAAGCACGGTATCCGGGTGGGCCCTTTTGTGACTCCGAAAAATACCCCTCCCATCGCTGAGACAGACGCGACCGTGAAATGGGATGATACCGCGCTTACGGTGATTTTCGACTGTGCAGACACCAATATTCAGGCCTCACATACTCAACGCGATGATGCCGAGATGTGGCGGGATGACTGTGTGGAAGTTTTTCTGGATATGGGGCATACCCATGATGACGGTTGGCTCCATATCCTGGTCAGTGCGTCCGGAGGGTTCTGCGATGCGCAAGGGAGCCGGCCGGTTTATGATACGACTGGCGGTGATCTTCGGTATCAGTTGACGGGACTGAAGACCCGGGTCCAACGGACGACCAGCGGCTGGTGTGCCACGCTGGTCATACCCTGGCAGGGCCTCGGACGGAAGCCCAAGGCTGGTGATATCTGGGGTTTTAACCTCAATCGCGAGAACCATCCGGAAGAAGAATATAGTTGCTGGTCCCCCACGCCCCATGGATTTACTGATTTCAATGAATGGGGTCACCTTGTATTTGTGCCTCCTTCTCGGGATGGGGAGGCTATCGCAGATCGTAATTCGCTGGAGGCGATTGCGAAAAGGCATGCGGAAATCCCGCAGATTATGAAGGACCGGGACAGTCGTGAAAAACAGGAGATCACCCGTGATATGACGAAGTGGGAACGGATGCCGCTCGATCCCAACGGGGTGGCTTGGGTCAATTCCAAGCGCCACGGCCATTCGATGTGGCGGGAGGAATGGATTCGCCAAGCACGCCGTAATGCCGCCGATACCGTTTGGGGTAAAGCGATCGCCAGCCGGATCCTGGCGGTGGCGGATTACTGGGCCGCAAAGTCGGACTTGGAATTGCTGAATCTGATACCGACCGAAAATCCCCGGGCGCTTACGCCAGGGCAATATTACGGGGATCCGATCAGCGGCGGGAACCGCGCGACCCTGTGCACCTGCCTGGAAACGCCTTACCGGTGGTATAACCCGACCACAAAGCAATGGTGGTATGATGGGGTCACGGTCACCAATCCCGCTACGGGCGAAAAACTCATTGTCAAAGATGACGGGAGCGGGTTCGTGGCGCCGGACGGTTTTCCCCGGCCGGGAGTGCGCACTTATTTCACGGCGGCGTATCGCGGCTATATAATCGGGATGTTGATTGATTCTCCATATGCCGGTCGGGCTGTTGCTCTCCCAGCAGATGTCTTTCCCGGCAGTACCGGTCTCCGCTATAGCGGCGCCATCCCGCGCCTCGCGGAAGCCTATGCGCTCACGGGTAACCCCACTTATGCGCGGAAGGCCGCCATTCTGCTGGGCCGTTTGGCGGAACTGTATCCCTACATGAACGGCGGAATCGATGACGATCCGCGCTTTGTAGCTGTCGACCACTCGGTGTGGCTGGAAAAATCGACCACCGATTCCGAATTTCTCCGCTCTTTCCTGGATGCGGTGGACTTGGTGTGGGATGCTGTCGATACCGATCTGGACCGACAATTGGCGGAAGTATTTGCAGCGGTTCCCGGACCGGAGGGCACGCCGCGGAAGGAATCTTTCAAGGTGAAGTCCGCGTTGAACGCGATGATGCCGTATGCGGCGCAACTGTGTGAGAGGTCGCGACAGGACATCGGGACGGATTGGGCGTTCCGCTGGATCAATACCGAAATGGCCCTGGCTGCCTGCACGGAAAGTCCGAAACTGATGGCACACGTTCTGCTGGGTCCGTGCCCGGCCCTGCAGGGGATGCTCCGGGAAGAATTTTACCGGGATGGCCGTCACTCCTACGATTCCGCCGCGTATCTGACTCTATTGGCGCAGAGTTTTCGAACCTTGCCGTTCCGGAGTGTCGGATTTCAAGGCGGCCGTGATTTTCCCAAGCCGCTCAATCTGTATGCGGACTCTCGTTTCCTGCTGGATGACATCATTGGCTATAATTATAAAACCGATATCGGCGCCATTAATCCAACGTTGACGCCGACGTTTGGGGACGGCGATTCGGGACGTAATCCCCGGCCGCCGTCGGACTCGGCCCTGGCCGGTTATCAGCCCTACAACTCAACCATGGAAGTTCCTGCGGCCTTTTCTGAAAAATTTCGGAGCTTGTTTCAAGAGAACTTTCGCGGGCGCGGGGCGGAGCTCGATCAGATGCGGGAGCAGGGCGGTAATTTCATGACCCTGGTTTTCGCCCGGCCCTGGGTGGAATCGGCCGGGCAAACCGGGACGACGGCTCTAGCCTCCAGCGTACTGGAAGATTCCGCGACGGCTTATCTGCGGTCCGGCCGGACGCCACGGACCCGCCATGATCTGGTCCTGTGGGGAGCACCCTCTGGCGCCCATACGCATGGCGACAAACTGGGCCTTTGGTTTGGCGGACGCGGCCGCAATCTCGCCGCCGCCGGCGGTGGCTATCCCTTTGCCCAGAATAGTACCCAAATGTCGGAGTGGGAGCGCCATTCCGCTGCCTGCTGGGTTGTACTGGTGGACGGTGCTGACCAGAAACCGTCCTATAGTGATTTGACAGCATTCTATGCGGGCGACCTCTTCCGGCTAAGTTCGTTGGTGAATACCCAGTCCTATACCGGTAGTCGCCAGCAGCGCGACCTGTGGTTGATCCCCGGACCGCAGGATGGCGATGCCTATGCCGTGGATATATTTCAGGTTGCCGGAGGCGGCAAATGTTTCGACTATAATACCCGGGGCAACGATGCCGGTCGGTTTGAAGATATCCGTTTTGATTTTCAGGGGGGTGCGCCTGCTTGGGAGTCGCGTGCCGGCTCGCTAGCCGGTACGAAAGTGGCCCTTTTCAGTAGGCCCGGTTATGGATGGATGAAGGACGTCCGGATGAGTCCCGTTGATCGGGATTTCTCCTGGCAGTATGATTACGGAGGAGCCGGACTGAAAGTGCATGCCCTGTCCTTCGGGCATCCGCGCACGCTCATCTATGCGCTGGGCCCAGTCGGAGGCTTTGCGCGCGACAAAGCGCCATGGGATCCGCATCTGCTGTGGCGTGACGAGGAGCCTGCGGCATCTAATCATGTGACGCAGTTTGTAACGGTTCTCGAATCGGTGGGCGCGGCGCCCTTTCTTAAAACGGTTCAGACCCTGATAGGCACGGAGCCGACGACCGGCATCCATCCGGTGGGGCTCAAGATTATCCATGTCAGCGGTCACACGGATGTGATCCTGATCAATCCCCAGCCAGGCCGCAAAATCGCCTTTACCGATCCGGCTGGCGCCCGATGGGAGACGGACGCTCATACGGCCATGCAGAGGATGGATCCCGCGGGGCGGATAATGCAGACAGAAATTTACGATGGCCATTTCCTGAAAACGCCGCAGGGAGAATATGTATGCCCGGCGGCTTTGGAAGGCGTGGTGGAGACGGTGGATTACACGCACCGGGAAGTCGGGGTGCGGCTGGATGCGCCCGTGACCTCCAATAGTTCTCCGCAAACGGTGGAAAATCTGGTTGGAATTCTGTATCCGGCAACCGGGGGCCGTTTGACCGCCTACCGAATTGAGAAGGCCACGCTGACGGGCACGCGGTTGAGCTTTGTGTCGCCGCTCTCGCTCATACGGTCCGATACGGGGCAGGGTGGCAATCAGGCGTTGGGCGGCTTTTCCAACCGGCCGATGCGGAAGATTGAAAAACAGAAAGTGCAGGTTGACATCGCGCCGGGCGACCGGTTCCGACTGCCCCTGGCCGCCCGCTTCGAACAATAAAACCCGCGGGGATTCCTTAGCCGGAACGATTCAGTTGCGAAGGCACAACGGTGCCCTTGACTCCGGGTCTGTAAAGTTTCACTATTCCCGGCGGGGCGGGCGTATTTGACGGCCTAGGTGGTTTGGAAAATCGTCGCAAAGGACCACTGGTTCTATAGGATGATTGGATTGTTGATCATGACAAAGCAATGGGCAATCCTGATTACACTCGGAAGCATCCTGTGTGGATGTGCCAAGGAGCAAACACCGCAGGACAAGGCGAAGCTTGAGGTGCTCGACTGGCAGCGAATCAAATATATCGAATACTATTGGAAAGAAAGCCGCACCCGGTACATTGCGCGTTTTTCTAATGATCTTGTCCGAATGTCAGAGCCGACATTCTGGGGCAAGCAGAGCTCTGCACAATCTACAAATCATTTCTACCGGTTTATTTGGCTGCGCACATTTAACGCGCCCATCGTGATTACATTATCCGAGACCGATGGCAAGTTCCAGCTTACGAGAAAGATTTTTTGTGGGGAAGCCGGATTTGGCGGAGGTCCACTGAGTAATCAGGTCACATTTACGGAGAGTCAAGTTGAGCTTCACAATATCATGTCCGCTTTGGACGGGTGGCTTCGATATATTCCAGAGTGCGACGGCCCCTGCGCTCCTGATGGAGCCACTTGGATGATTGACGGAGTGATGAAGAATGGCCAATATTTCTTCGTTCATAGATGGTCGCCGCAATCAGGTTGGGTGAGAGACATGGGTTTGCGGATGCTGTCCGCAGCACAAATCAAAAACGAGCCAATATACTAGGAATCCCAACAGGCCGCCGTCTCCATTCGATCTATCTACACGTCCACAGTGTTCGCAGTCCAACTTGTAAGGAAAGCCCCAAGGGGAGCCCCAAGGGGTCACGTCTTCACATTTCACATTGACGAAGGAGTTAGACGAAAGGTAGGATGCGGACATGGCAAGACCTTTGCGTATAGACCGCCGGGGCGGATGGTATCACATAACCGCCCGGGGAATTGAGCGGCGGGAGATCTTTGTGGATGATCGTAGCCGGGTGCATTTCCTGGAATTACTAGAGGAGATGGCTTCTCGTTTCCGGGTCCGAATACATGCCTATGTATTGATGTCCAACCATTATCATCTGATCCTGGAAACACCTGAGGCGAATTTAAGTTTGGCCATGCAGTGGTTAAATGTGAGTTATGCGGCTTGGTTCAATGCGAGGGCCAGGCGCGTGGGGCACTTGTTTCAGGGACGGTTCAAGAGTGTGTTGGTGGAGAATGTCCGCTGGTCATACGAATTAAGCCTGTATGTCCACCTCAACCCTGTGATGCGGAAGGTGTATGGGCTTGGGAAACAAGGGAAGCAGATTGAAGGCCAGGGGTTGAGGGAGGCGACTCCGCAGACGATGAGTCGCCGATTGAGAGAATTGCGTGCTTACCGCTGGAGTTCTTATCGGGCTTATGCTGGATACGCGCGAGTTCAGAATTGGCTGCGGACAGAAGCCATCCGGACGAAGGCCTCGGGGAATGCGAAGCGACGGACGGGGCAATACCGGAAGGATGTCCAGGTGCGTTTGCGCCAAGGGGCGGACGAACCCCGCGCTGAAGCGATCCGGGATGCGTTTGCCCTGGGGAGCGAGGCCTTTCGGGCAAAGGTGCGAAAAATGATGAATCCAGGCCGGGAGGTGGTTAAATCAACCGATGTGCGACAGAAGATAAGATGGGAGGATGTGGTGCGGCTGGTGGAGAAAGTGACCGGCGAAGCGGCGGAGGCCTTCATGCGCCGGCGCGGGTCCATAGGCCGACCTTTGGCCCTGTGGGCGGCGCGCCGATATGGAGGGATGACCTTAAAGACCGCTGGCGCGGCGGCTGGGGGGATGGACTATACGGCAGTGGCCATGAGCGTAAAACGTCTGGTCTTGCGCGCCTGCCAGGACAAAATGTTGAATCGGCTGATGCAAAAGATGAGGATCGAATGTGAAAAGTGAAGACGTGACCCCTATTCCCCACCTCTCGGGAAAGACATTCTCTTCCCGCTTTACCGGTCTCATCCAGAACTGATACCAGAGACGTTAAAAAGTTGCATGGACCAGGAAGCCCAACATGCCAATCCAACCTAACTCGCGTCCCGCTCCCAGGTTGATTGGCCACGTTGGGCAGTAAAATGAAATTGATCCATACAAATGATGGTACGCATTACCGAAGATGGGTGAACTTGATCCCATCGTTCTTCTTGCCGGGATCGGCGCAGTACCTGTCGGGGCGCAAGGTAAGAGGAATCGCATGTTTTGTGTTCTATATTCTTCTCTTTGCCTTACTGATAGGGCTCCTCGTTCACCCCAACATCCCGTACTCGGTGGTCCAGATGGGACCATTCAACTGGTTTCTTTTCCCGTTTTGGCTCTTCATTGCCGGGGATAGCCTGCGCTGTCCGATTCCGCGTTTAGGTTTGCGAAGCTTGGGACTTTTCCTGATCGTCTTCCTTGGCATCCCCATCATGTCGATTCTCACCGTTCGCGCCTTTCTTGTTCAGCCGTTCAAGGTACCTACCGGAGCTATGCAGCCGACGATCATGGGGAACCGGAATGATGCCCAGGGAAATCCGATCATCGGCGATCACATCTTGGTCAATAAATTTGTTTACCGCTTTTCGGACCCGCATAGAGGCGACGTGATTGCGTTCAAGACCAAAGGGATCAAGTCTGTCAAACAGGACACATGCTACGTCAAGCGCCTAGTCGGACTCCCAGGGGAAACGGTCAGCATTGTTCCACCATACCTTGTGGTCAATGGAATCCGAGTCATAGAACCTGCCATCTTCTGTCGGATTGCGGAGGGGAAAGACGGGTTCTCCGGCTTCTGTCTGGCCGCACGGAGCCTCGCTTCGCCAACCCTTGCCTCGCAGTCAGACAAGATGACTCTCGGCCCCGACGAATACTTGGTTCTCGGTGACAACACGCGGAACAGTTTCGACGGGCGCTATTTCGGACCAATCAAACGGGCCTCGATCATCGGCAAAGCGTTTTACATTTATGCTCCGTCGGAAAGGAAGCGAAGGATAGAGTAGGCCCCAACCAACCTCTGAACGGCACGGCTCGTAAACTCGCCGCCCGTTAGACGCACTGTTCGAGGAGAGGAATCATGAGAACCAGAATGCTGATATTCGCCTTCTTCGCAACGGTGGCGCTTGCGGAGAGTCCGTACGACAAGGTTGCCGGAGTATCGACGCCGACCAACGTTACGTTGAATGCCATCGCTGGTGCTTACTACACCGGAGATGGACTGGGGTACAATCTCTATCTGGAACTGAACACCAACGGTCATTTTAACTGCACTTGGAATGGGTGTCTCGGAGTTTACGGAACATCGACCGGGACATGGACCGTGGCGGCAACCAGGATCACCCTGAAACCTACAGATGAGACAGGCATGTTGAAGGACAATCCGATGCGGGTCCTTGATGTTCTCGCCCACAGCAACCAATATATTCTAGTTAAGTCGGATTACAAAGAGTTCTTCCTCAAGGTTGGTCTCGACAGATTCACGTGCTTCCAGCTATGGAATGAAAAGAAGGAATAATCCTCGATCGGGTCGTGGCTATCGCTCGCCCAATGGAATATGAGAAAACCAACAACTATCACAACCGTATGGGTGCTCGTTCTGGTACTTGCCGCAGGCTGCATGTCACACATCGCTGCATACCGGCGCGGATGGGACTCGCCGTCCGGTCGGGTCGGAGTGGATGTCGTCGGCTTGAGCGGGTTGGGCAAGCCTTACACAGGGATCAATGACAAGTACGCCGACACCTACGTCTATGAGCGCACGCCTTCCTCGACAAATCTCCACCTCGTGTGGCACCAGAAGATTCCCATTCGCAATATAGGCGACATGGATGTGGAGTGCTGGTGGATTGGCGACCAGACAGCGCGCCTGATCTTCTACGATTACGGCGAGTGGGACATGTACGTCTCCAAGACGCCAAGACCGCAGCCGCACTTCGTCACGGCGATACTGCTTGAAAGAACCCAGGACGGCAGTTGGCGTTACAAAACAGAGGCAGCCCTCGCTTTGCCGGGTTGGCCTTGACGGCCGCCCTGGAAATCAGCACTATTCCCGCAAGGCGGGCGTATTTATCTGGACCTGTCTGGCTGAAAAATTCTCCGCAAAGGACCACTGGTTACATAAAATAGTTGTGAGAATGAGATGAATTACGAAACTATCAAGCGATGGTTGGCCGCCTGGCGGGTAAAATCCATCCTGTTGTGCCTCTTGGGAGCATGCGGCGGAATCGTGCTTGCAATGGTGTTGTTGGCTATGGCGTGGGTTTTCAGTTTCATGGTCTCCATTCACGTGCTCGGCGGGTGGGTTCCGTATTTCCGTGGATGGATTCACTTCCTTGTTGCCACCGTCTCGATACCGTTCCTGTTTCTCGGGAATGCCCTCATCTCACAAGAGGCGTTGGGCAAGTATTCGCTGACCACCGGAACGGCGACCGACAACCTGGTCACGATCCCCGGATATGGATCGAACGTGAACCCCCTTGCTCCAAACTCCATCATTACCGTTTTCAAGATCGTCGGTGATGTTCTTTTCTGCGGTCCAAGGGTCATGGTGTGGTCGTTCAGGCAGATCATACGCGCGTTTCGAATCCTTCCACTCGACGTTGCTGGTTGTGCAGCAGTCTTGACCGTACTGTATGACGCTGGCCACCGCCTGACGTACCACGAAATCGTGGAATCGATTGACGGACTAAACCCAGTGCGCGTTTTCGACCAATTGCGGCTGCTGGGAGGCGTCCTATTTCTCGAATCGGACCCACCGGGTCTATCGTTGGGAACACGGATAAAAACGGAACTGGACAGAATTTCACAACCAGCAAATACTGCCTATCGCCGCTAGCTCGGCTCTGGCAGATCTGTGCCGTTGTGTAGGAGAATTAATGAGGATGAAGCTGGTCTCTTCGGCAGCGCTGACCGTAGTCTTCGGATGCCTGGTTTGTGGAGTCACTGGCTGCTGGTTTGCCAGCCCTAACGCGAGGCATACCGCACGGCGGTCTGTGCCCGAACAGACTATCGAGCCAATTACAGTTACAGAAGTCACGTACGGTGAAATTATCCTGTCGATGGCTAAGCCCCGGAATGATTTCATAGGTGCCGAACTGGTCACCATCGCGAGCGATCGCGCAACGATCAAAGTATTGAGCACGGGAGAATTGGTTTCGGCAAAAACAAACGGATATTTCTCCTGCCGCGAGTTCGGCCGTCATGGGCTTCAACTCCGGTGGGTGTCCCCTGAGCGCAAAACGATTGGAGTTGAACGCTTCGGTGGGTATTAGCACGAGGGAGAACCCGCACAACCCGACGTCGCACGGTACGTCGCTAACCGCGCCGAAACGTCAAGGTGACCGTTATTAACCTAAAAGTCGTGGGTCTTACCGGGGAGATCACCTTGACGCTAGCCGCGAATAAACCTAGGATCCAACTCGACTGGACAATCATTTCCGGGAGGCGTGGTTCATTAGGGTTCAATCGAACTCTCTCCTTCGGCAAAAGTAACACAGGGTATATAACCCGTTAGCGAATACAATGAATCTATATGACATACCCCTCTGCGCGGTACCTGCGCTGATTACAACTGCGGCATCGCTCCTAAAAAATAAATTATGGAAATGGGCGCTGCTTCTGCTGGCTATCCTTGTATTTTGGGGATTATTGCTGCCATCCGTACACTGCGCATATTCCCATCCCTTTAACCCTAATGACGGTGGCCCCAAAACATTTGTGCTCCTTTTTGGATGGGCCTACGGCCTTGTACTGGTCGTAATCCCTACATATTGGATATCAAAAGGAATTCAATGGCTGGTGAGAAAGAACAGAACATGAAGCCGCCTACAAGCCCCAGGTTATTATTGCTCCCGCGCCAAAACCTGAACGGTAACATTTGGTAGGGAACAGAGGACAGAGAACAATGCGAATACCCGTCGCCATCATTATCATTGCGGTTGGTGGCGCGCTCCTGCTTGTCCTTCCCACGGTATTGCACGATCCGCCATTGTCGTCGGTTCCACATCCGGCGTGGCTACGGCTCCGCAATTCCATAGATGTATTCGAGACGGATATGGGACACTACCCGAAGACACTCTCGGAACTTTGGACATCCGACGGCAGCCTGAACTGGAAAGGGCCATACGTCAGGAGTAAGACCGACTTGGTCGATTCATGGAGCACAGAGATTCGGTATGAATGCACCCAAGAAACATACAAATTGACATCGGCAGGTCCAGACAGGACATTCGACACGGGAGACGACATAAAGTATTGAACAACGAACACGCCCAGGCAGGCAACCGTCTAAAGCCGGCATGCTGCGCAACGTTATGAAAATCAATGTCATCAGCAATGCAATTGAAGTCAATTAAATCGTTCCGACTTAGGGTCCGATTCGGACGGTTGGTGGCTCGGTGGAGCCGGAGGTTTCGGCCGACGGGATCGGCGGAGGATTAGTGGCGCTAAAATACAGGGGCATTAGATCGTCGGGGGTTCCCACCCGCCGGTCAGGGCCGGCGCTCAACAGGGAATAGATCTGGTTGGAATAGACATATACATAAGGGGATTTCCAAGGGTCGGGCAGGAGCCGGCGGATATACGGTCCTTGCCACTGGCGGATCCCGGGCTGGCGTTCCAATGCCTTCAGGCCTTCCTCGGTGGTCGGATATCGGCCACAATGCGATTTGAATAGTTCCAAGGCGACTTGGAGATTTTGCAGATCCTCCATCGTTCTTTCTTCAGGTGGCGGGCGCGACGAATGGAAACCGAAGCGATGAGAAGGGCGGGACAGTTGCCGGATCAACAAGAATCCCAACAGGAATAAGATAAACAACACCCAGACCAGAAATCGACTCCGCCGACGGGAGATCAAAAAATCGTTGACCTGCGCACCCAGTCCCGATCCTTTGATGCCCGTATCCAATTTGCGGTGTTCGGCGGGACCTTGTTTTCGACGAGGACGGGTTTCGGAACGGAGGATGGAAGGGATATGCATCACCCGTTTGCATTGAGGGCAAGAGGAACCGGCATTGGGTTCGAAAATATACGCGCAATAGGGGCAGCGTAATTTGACCGGTTTATTCGGCATAGACAAAAACGGTTGGATGTGTGGGTTGGATGGTCTGTATCCACGTCCGGATGGTGTGATAAGGAGTGTCGGGCGGCAAATACACAAAAACCACTCGCGTCCCACCCTCTCGTTCCAGAATTTTGGCAACTTCGTGGGGCTGGCTCACCGGGAAATCCCGAACGATCAGGGCATAGTCGTTCTTGGCGTCCTGCCACTCCTCTTCGATTCGGGTTAAAGTCCCGGTGGCGTTTTCCAAATTACGGGAAGGCCAGTGGAATTCCCAGGGTTGAGTGGGACGATTGGGTCTCAATCGGAGAGAGTCCTGCGAAATCAGTGCGCGGTAATAAAAATCACCCGGCGGTGGCGCATCAATACGGATCCCGTTTTCCCCTTCGATAGAGGCCACCAGCCGGGCCACGGCTTGGGCGTCACGGAGGATCAGGTTATCAGCGAATTTCAAGGTGATATACGGATCCTTGCCGGCGTCGGTTATCCGTCCGAAAGCCGCCAATAGACTGGCCAAGGGAGCGTTGGTCAATTCGTTGGCAGGGTCGCCGGTGAGATCGAAAACAGGTTTGGCGGCGTCATTGGTTGCCGGAGGACAAACCGTCAGCGTCAGGTTTTGAACCCGCAGCCGTCCTTTGGGGTATTCGGGGGTAAAGGTGATGAAAAGAGGTTGCCCGACGCTGAGGGGAAAATCGGGATGAGGAACGAGATGACTGTAAACTTCGCCTTGCGAGACTTGTCGGGGAACATCCAGCAAGATGTCCGGATGGTTGAAATTGGCGGCCAAGGCTTGGGGTTCGATTTCGTCGGCGGCATATCCCATCTGGTCGGTGCCGGGCAAACGGACCATGCGGGAACCGGTGAAGACCAGCCCTTTGGAGGGAAGCGCCTGGCCGGTTCGTTGATCCAGAATCAACTGCTCCGCCGTTGCCTGGTGTTGGCCGTTGGAGTCCGACCATGAAAATTCGGCTCGAACCCGTTCTCCTCGGGGCCAGTATCGGCGGGCGGCGGTATCGATCGGCAGGCCGGCAGGGAGTCCGATGAATTCGAGCGCCGAATGCAGATCGCGGCCCGATGCGAAAGAGACGGCGATCGCTTCGTAATCATGACCGCTGCGGGTGCTGATCAGAAAGAATTCGGTCGGGGTGGGGGCCGTGTGGCCGCAAGCTTCGGCTTCGATTCGAACCCATCGGCCGGTGCGGTCGGCGAGCAGTCCAGACCGGACCATGAAATTCGAATGGGCCCCGAAACGCTCGGTATTTTCACGAAAGCGGGTGGCGACGAGATTGAGATTCTCTTGACGATTAGTGGGCGGGGTTTGTCCCGCACTCGATTTGCAAAGAATGGCCAGGAGACCGAAAGCCACGAACAGGCGGCGGCCGATTTTCAAATGTCCTTGCAAAATACGCATAATCTGATTGACTCTAAAAGGTTTTTTCATCGAATTCATGGTTGAAATCATAGAAGATTCAAGACCGTTGAGCAATCCCGATAAATCCGGAGTGAGATATGAACTTGATCGGAATTGATGTCGGGGGCACGAAAACCTCGATTTGTTTGGGAACGGAAAAGGGGGAATTGATTGGATCCGAGCGCTTTCCGTCGGCGGAAGCGACCACCCAGGAAGAGTATTTTGCACGGTTGAAGGCGGCGGTCTTCAACGTCCTACGAAATGGGGGAATGGCGATTGAAAAGGTCGATGGGGTGGGAATTTCCGCGCCCGGTCCACTGGATGTCAAACGGGGAATCCTGATTGCGCCCCCCAATAATCCAGGTTGGGAGAACGTGCCGTTTGTTGCGATCGTCAAGAGTTGGATGTCCGCTCCGGTTTGGATGAACCATGACGGCAAGGCCAGCGTTTTGGCGGAGTGGCATTTTGGCCGTTTCCGGGGTGCCCGGAACCTGCTGTATTTAACTTTCAGCACCGGTATGGGTGCCGGGATCATCCTGAACGGGCAATTGGTGCAGGGCGCGACCGATTCGGCGGGCGAGGTGGGGCACCATATCCTCGATCCCAACGGGCCACTTTGCGGGTGCGGGATGCGGGGCTGTTGGGAGGCTTATGTTGGGGGACGCAACGTGGCGCTTCGGCTACAGGAGCGGATTCGTACGGAAAATATTCGGACCGTCATGAAGGATCTCGTCGGGGGGGAGATCGACAAGATCTCAATGGTCGAATTCGAGAAGGCCGCGCGTCAGGGGGATGCTTTTGCGCTGGGTGAATGGGAGATCTTTACCGATCGGGTGGCCCAGGGGATTGGTAACCTGATCATGATTTTTAATCCCGACGCCATTGTGTTGGGCACGATCGCGATTCACGGGGGGGATTTCGTGATGAATCCGATCCGGCAAAAAATTCCCCGCTATACTTGGGATTTGCCGCGCCAACATTGCCAGGTGACGCCCAGCATTTTGGGCCCCCGCATCGGGGATTTGGGCGCATTGGCGGTGGCGATCACCGGCCTCGCGGAACGGTGACGCGCAGAATACGGACTTCGCCCGCGGAGGGTACGGGGCGAAAACGCAGGTGGTTTATCCCCGCCGGGATCAGCCACGAGGTGCCTCGCAGGGCTGGCGTCTCGTATCCGTCTTCCTCCAGAGTCAGCGCCCCATTTTCAATGAATAGAATTTGAAATCCATCGGGGTGCCAGGTTAAATCGGTCGGCTCCTGAATCCCCCAGCGTTCCACCCGAAACAAGGGGCATTCGAACAGTAGGGTGGGTTGTGGAGGATAGACCAGAGGAAGACGGATCAAACCTGATCCGGTGTTGCTCCAATCGATTACCTTTAAAGCCTGCTCCAGATGCAAGGCGCGGGGGCGGCCATCGGGTCCAACCCGATCCCAGTCATGGACGCGATACGTGGTGTTGGAATTTTGCTGGATTTCGAGGAGCAGGCAGCCTTCGCCAATGGCATGGACCCGCCCGCCGGGAATGAAAAGGGTGTCGCCGGGCTGGACCGCCACGCGATGCAGGAGGTCGGGGAGTTTCCCTGCGGTCAAAGCGTTCTGGAACCGTTCGGCGGTTACGGGTTCCTTGAAACCGGCATAGACATATGCGTCAGGTGTTGCTGCGAGGACCACCCACATTTCCGTCTTGGGTTCCCCTCCAACCGCAGCGGCCGATCTATTGTTGGGATGCACTTGGAGACTCAGCCGCTGAGCCGCATCGATGAGTTTGATCAGCAGAGGAAAATGGGGGGCGGGGGGCTGCGAACCTAAAATCTCCCGGGGATGGTCATGGATCAAATCGCCGAGGGAGCGCCCCTTCCACGGGCCGTTCAGTACCCGGCTCAAACCTTCCGGCCGGTCTGAAATTTCCCAGGATTCGGCGCAAACCGACGGAGCATCGGTCCGGCTATAAAGTTCCGCGATACGTTGTCCACCCCAGAGATAGGATTGGTAAACCGGCTGAAAAGTCAGGGGATAGAGCAGGGGGGCATTCATGGGCATGAACTCAGCGTTTGACGCGCCCGCGCTATTTTGGGAATTATCGCCAACGGTGCCATGCCGCGCACTATACAGAAGCGGGCAGGGAAGGAAAAGCAGGAAAGAAGCTGTGAACGATATAGGTTCCTCAACGCTGGATTGATATCTGAAATATTGTCGATAGAATCAGGGCATAACACAAGAAGCACTCAAAACGCCATACCCCAATTCCATTATGACCCGCCAGGAAAAAGCCCTCGTCATCCAGACGATTCTGAATCAACTTTATCCCGATGCTAAAGTCCCTCTCACGCATCGGGATCCTTTTACCCTCCTGGTGGCGGTGATTCTGTCCGCCCAATGTACGGATGTTAAAGTGAATCAAGTGACGCCTGCCCTGTTCCGCGTGGCGGATACGCCGGAAGCCATGGCCGCTTTGTCCCCCTCACGGATCGAGGCTCTGATTCACACCTGCGGACTCGCTCCGACCAAATCGCGGCATTTGAAGGAATTATCCGAAATCCTCTGCACCCGTTATGCCGGCAGGGTCCCCGATACCTTCACTGAACTCGAAGCCCTGCCCGGGGTGGGGCATAAGACGGCTTCGGTGATTCTGGCGCAAGCTTTTGGCAAACCGGCTTTCCCGGTCGACACGCACATTCATCGTTTAGCGTGGCGCTGGGGCCTATCCGATGGTACTCGGGTCGAAAAGACCGAGGCCGATCTCAAACGGATTTTCCCCGAATCGGATTGGCATTCGCTCCATCTCCAGATTATTTTCTACGGTCGCGAATATTGTCCGGCCCGGGGACACCATCTTGAACGATGCCCCATCTGTCGCCAATACGGCATCAAAGCCCGCCTCATCTAATAGACAGGCCATGACGATCGGAAGCAAAATCTTGATCGAGGGCATTGCCGGGGGTAGAGTATGGGCTTGATTAAATAAGGAGTTAGGGATGATCTCGGCAAAGGGAAAGAAGGGGGAAATGAGCGATATTATTCCAGTTGAGGATGTTCAGCAGATGTTAATGCTTACATCGCAAGAGGTTGCAATCTTGAAGTCACAATTTGTGACCTCAAGTTGGGGGGGCAGACGCGTGGCCCCTTATGCCTTTACCGAGCAGGGCGTCGCCATGTTGTCTGGCGTTCTGAACTTAAAATTAGCAGGCGGTTAGAGGAGCCCGTATGGATCCCGTGAAAGATTGGGCATATCCGGTGCTGGTGGTTGCGCCGCACATGGATGATGAGGCCTTGGGCTGCGGTGGCACGATCGCCCGCCTGGCCGAAGGAGGGTCGGTACGGGTGGTCTTTGTCGGCGACGGGCTGGGCTCGTTCCCCAAGGCGGTACGGACTGGGGCGCAGGCGGAAGGGTTGCGCCGTCGACGGCAGTCAGAGGCCGTCCGGGCTGCCAAGGAATTGGGGCTATCCGAAAAGACGCTGGACTTCCTGGGGTTTGAGGAATGGGTGTTTCAATCGCATTTTATGGCCTTGGGTGCCGCCTTAAATCAGGTTCTTTTGGATCGACAGCCGGCGACCGTACTCTATCCCTTCCGCTATGACCGCCACGCGGATCACCTGGCGGTGCATCAGGCGGTTTGGGCGTTGACGAACGACTCGAAGATGCGGACCCTGGAATATTTTGTTTATCACCGCTGGCAACTGTTGCCCGGTCGCGATATCCGGCGTTGGATCCGCGAGGACGTTCTCGAAACTTTCGAAATTGGATCCTATGGCCGCCGTAAACGCCGGGCGATTGAATCGTATGAGAGCCAGATACGGGTTGAACCGGGCTTGCGTGATTTCCCGGTGCTCAGCGCCGATCTGATCGACGAGGAATGCCGGGGAAGTGAATATTTTGTCGACTCGCGCCGGGTGCCGGTGGGCGGCGACCTTTTTCGAGGACTCCGGTGGTGGATTCCCGTGGTGCATACCGTGGAGCCGCCGTTGAAGCGGCTTAAAGACCTGTTGCGCCGGAGATAAAAACGCTGGATGTTCCGGGCCATTCCTGATAAAACACAACCTGATGAATTTGTGGTTTTTCGCAAGGTTGTGAGTGGAATGAAAACATGAAAATACTGGTTACCGGCGGAACGGGATTTACGGGCAAAGCCTTGGTTAAGCGCCTGTTGGACCAAGGGCATTCCGTCGTCGCGTTGGATTATAAAGAAGGCTTGAAAACCCAGGAATTGCGCTCCTGGGGCGCCCAGGTGGTCATCGGATCTGTAACCGACGCCGGGGTGGTGGAGCAGTGCATGTCCGGGATAGAGGTCGTGATGCACCTGGCGGCGGCTTTCCGGGAATTGAATGTGCCGAATTCGTATTATACCGAGGTGAATGTCGGCGGAACCCGGGTGATGCTGGCTGCGGCGCGTAAAGCCGGGGTGCGGAAGTTCATTTATTGCAGCACTTGTGGCGTGCATGGAAACATCGCGCATCCGCCCGGTGGCGAGGATGCCCCGATCCAACCGGCGGATTATTATCAGCAAACCAAGTATGAAGCCGAACCCTTGGTGTTGGAAGCGAATCGGCAGGGGTTGCCGGCGGTCATTCTCCGCCCGGCGGCGATTTATGGGCCGGGCGACCCCGAACGTTTCATGATGATTTTTAAGCGGGTGGCGAAAGGGCGGTTCCCGATGTTCGGGTCCGGGCGGACGCTGTATCATCCGTTATATGTCGACAATCTGGTGGATGCTTTTTTACTGGCGATGGAGCCGGGCAAGGGGGATGGGCAGGCGTACCTGATTGCCGACGAGGAATATTTCGAGATCGAGGAGTTGGTGCGGCGGGTGGCCAAGGCATTGGGAGTGGCGGTGAGTATTCCGCATTATCCCGTCTGGCCGGTCGTCGTGGTGGGACATATTTGCGAAAAAATCTGCAAACCTTTCAAAATCACCCCGCCGATTTTTCCGCGACGGGTGGACTGGTACCGGCAAAATCGAGCGTTCAAGATCGATAAAGCCAAGCGCGATCTGGGGTATCGGCCTCGGGTGGGGATCGACGAGGGATTGAAAGCGACGGCGGAATGGTGCCGTCGGGAAGGTTATCTATGAAACAATCACGCAATGATGCGTTGGAAAAGGAGCAAGCGATGAAACAAGTGCGGATCGGGTGGATGGGGATTGGGCTGCTGATGTTCATGCTGGCGGGTTGGATCGCGGTCTCGCCGACGATGGGACAAACAACGACCGGTTCAGCCATCACCGATTCCAAAGCTCCCAGCGGTTCCGGCGAGAGCGTCTTTGACGAGTATGAAGTGTCCGATGCGGTGAAGGATCGTCTTGAACTCGGTTTGCGCATGACCTATTACCAGTTGACGAAGGGTAAGGACAACGACCCCGATGGGGACGGCAATTATTTTCTGGGGAGCATCAACGAATTGGAAGAAGAACAGAGCAATCAGCTCCGGCCGTATGCCCGATATTTCTTTGTTCCCAATTTCGGCGTTGAGCTTTCGTGGGAGGAGATGTCCCTGATCACCCGTAAATATACCAGCACCTTCGACACCGATGGCATCATCAAAGTGGACGGTCCGACGTTGTCACTGGTGGGCCGGTATCCGAATGAGACCCGATTCACCCCCTATGGCCAGGCCGGAATTTTCATGGCGAACGGTGGATTTCAATATGCCAAGTGGTGGCACAACGGGTTCCCCGAATATGGTCAGGCCTTTTTGGACTGGCAGGCAATGGGGTCGCCGCCCGGACCCAATAATGGTTATCAGCGCAACATCGACATTTCCGACGAAACCGGAACCTTCCTGGCGGGCGGCTGTTCGATCAAGCTGATGGATCATCTTTCGCTGGATTTCCAGGCACGCTATATGATGTTGGATGTGGATGCCCATTATACGCTCTCATTTGGCGGCGTGGTGCGGGATGATCGGGGCATCTCCACCTTTCCGCTGGATAATTGGGGATATCAGGTGGGCCTGAAATACGTGTTCTGATCCGGCCTTGCAGCGCCGGAGGGGATTGACGAAAATGAAGTGGTTGATTCCATTTTTCGGCGCATTCGCGGTGGGAATCCTCGTGGTGGGCGCGGAGGGAACTTCAGTTGAGCTCAGCCCTTACCATGTGATCCTGGACCGTAAGCCATTCGGAAGCGAGACGCCTCCCGCACCTGCAGCCGGCGGAGGGCCGGGTGCTGCCATCGCAGAACCCTTCGTTAAATTCATTAAGATTTCAGCCTTTGTGCGCGATGATTTTTCTCCGATTATCCGGGTGGGGTTGGTCGATACCCGGAACAATCAAAGTTACCTATTGGCGGAAGGAGAATCCCAGGATGGGATCAAGTTGATTCGCGCCGACTTCGATCACGAACGGGGGCTGATTTCCAAGGACAACGTCGCTTATTGGCTGAGCATGGATGGAACCTATAACCTTGAGTCGGAGGAAGAAAGCAAGCCCACACCCGTGCCGGAACCGGCCCCGCCAGAACAATCCGAAGTTCCTTCCCCGCCGGTCACTCCCCCGATTTCCACGCCGCAAAAACCGCCTCGGGCGGATGTTTCGGGAATTCGAGGATCGGTCGTAAGTCCTATCATTCCCGGAGTGAATTCCACCGCCGTGGCGCCGACAACGGGGGCAACTGCTCAACGGCGGACGTTGACTGAGCGGCGGCACATGATTGAGGAGATCCGCAAACGTAGGGCGGAATTGATCCAAAGCCGGAATTCGCCTGGAGAAGCCACGGAAGCGGAGCCGACTTCCGCTTCATCGCCCCAATCTCCGCCCGCAGAGACTCCGGCGCCCTCCGGAAGCGAAATTCCTCCCCCGCTTCAAGGGACAGAAATGGAGCATCAGCTCCAGGAATATCAACTGCAGGCTATCCGGGAGGGGCGCGAACCCCTGCCGATTCCATTGACCCCGGAAGTTGACGAACAACTGGTCCATGAGGGCGTACTGCCGCCGGCGGAATGAGGCGGCAGAGCGATTCTGAAAAGCAACTCGTCACAAAGGGACGAGCCGTCCCGATCAATCGGCACGCTGGGTCGATTAGTTATTCGAGTTCCCGTTGAGGGCGGTGATCTGGACTTGCGAAGCCTTATCTCCCCGGGCGATCATGAACGAGGCGGTCCGCTTGTCGGTTTTTCGGCCGTAGGTGAAAACCAGATTTTCGGGCATGACCATGGAGGTCTGTTCATCCCATCCGTCGGCTTTCATTTTGGCGGCGCATTCGGCGGCGAGTTTATCGGCGGCTGTTTTTGATTCCAGAGTAAGGGAGAACCCTTCGGGCACCTTGACGGCGGCGAGAATTTTGGCATCCTGGGGCACAAAGACATCAGCTGGGAAATCCTTGGGAACTTGGGATCCCTCGCCGGTAAACCCAACATATTCACCTTTATCCGTTTTGACGGAAATCGCGCCATCTTTGATGGAGACATCCGCTTTGCCGCCGTGATTCTTTTCGATGGCTTTTTCCATCATTTTTTCGGAGAGTTTTTCGCTGGCCCGCTTGCAGCCGCCCACCGCGATGAGACTGAACACCAGGACCATTGCAATCGCCGGTTTAAACATGAAGATCTCCTTTAATTAATGATGTTTTTGAAGCGTAGCCGAACCGGAAGAACCTGGCAAGCCGGGAATCGCGAACGCAGATACGATTACTCGGATTCGATTATCGCTTTACACCGGGCTCCTTTTCCGGCAATGTCCCAGCCTTTCGAGCGGATCACTCCAGCCTATGTCTCAAAATAGTTTATTCTTGATGGCCTTGTTATCCGGGGTGTGCTTTGGCTCCATGAGCTGGGCCTATCAAATGGGGCGCAAATGGAAGGTGCCGGCAGCTCAAATCGCATTTGTTTCTCTGGGTACTGGCACTTTTGTCTTCCTGGGTTATCTGTATTACCATCATCTCGCCCAGGGATTACCACCGGGCAACCCGTGGCGCGCGCCCTGGCCCGTCTGGGTTTTCACGTTTATCGGCGCAGTGGGCCAGGTGGGGACCGTTGTCCTGATCGATCCCGGTCTGAAGCGGGGGCCTTCCGCTCCCGTTTTCTGCGCCATGAATCTGGTCTTCCTTCCAGCCGCCCTTTATGCCGTGGGAGTTTTGCATGAATCCATCACCCTGATCCAATGCCTGGGGCTTGTGATGGCCATCGGGTGTGTCCTCGTAGCCGGAATGGCTCAGCCGGCTTCAGATTCAGGCGTTCAGGTCATCCGATCCCGGATGAATTTTTTGATTTACCCCCTTTGCCTGTTGGGTTTGACACTCGCATCCAGCCTGGCGACCATCGTTATGAAGCAACTTCAAGCGATGCCCGTTGACTCTTCATCGCTGTTCGCCTATCACAAGGGGCTCTACCTGTTCCTGACCTATGGATGCGGTTCGGTGGGGATCGGCCTCGTGCTCACTCGTATCGGATGGTCCTCCTTTCAAATGCGGAGGGCTCTTCTGCTTGGCGGCTTTGCCGCTGCCGGCTCCATCAGCGGGTTTTTTACCTTATGCCTAGTTGCCGCCCTGCCGGGTGGGATTGGGTTTGCCCTGACGAACATTGTCTGCTTTGTGACCATCGCCCTGATCTCCGCCTTTATTTTTAAAGAAAAACGGAATTTGGCCTGGTACCTGACTATTCTGATGGCGATCATCGGCGTCAGCCTGTTCGCTCTGGGACTGCGGCGCTAACATCGGAGATCATCCGTACCCGATGAATTCCCGGATGACAGAATTTTGAGGGATGCCGGCGGGCACTTCGGCAGGGGAAAGAGGGGCAAGCAAATCATAAATCCGTTGGGCCCGTCGAAAAGCATCCTGCCGTCTCGGGACATTGCGGAAGCGCTCAAGGGCCTCAGGGAAATAGGGAAAGAGGCGTTGCTTTAAAATCGGCAATTCATACGGCAAGGCCGTATTGAGGATGGCGTCTGCGCGGTGGATATGGGGAATGATATCCTGCAACTCACTGCGCCGCACGTAGTGCCAGTGGGTAAGCGTATCGAGCGGTTGGTGATTGCGAAAAGCCTTGTCGCGGACCATTCGCCGGAGCAGGCGCAGATCGGCCCAGCGCATGAAGTTGCCGTCAGCACCGCGGAATTGGGCGAGGGTTTCGACATAGACCTTGAACTTGTGGGCGTCGGATGTTTGGTCTGTCATCGGGGCATAAAGGCCATGGAGGCTGTCGATCAGCAGGACGCCGTCGGGGGGCAGGCGAAGGGGATGGACCTCCAGGGTGCTAATACCGGTTTTGAAATCATAATGAGGGGTTTTGATTTCGCGGCCTGCGAGCAATTCGGCGATGTGGCGATTGATCAGGTCGAGATTGAGAGCCTGGGGCCGTTCGTAATCATAATCGCCGAAATCGTCACGGGGATGTTCGACCAGATTAAAGAAATAGTTATCCATCTCGATGGAAAGCAGATGCATGCCGGCCTGGGTGAGGCTTTCCCGGAGTCGAAGGGTGGTGGTGGTTTTGGCGGAGGAGGAAGGGCCGGCGACTATAACCAGGCGGACCTTGTCGCGGCGTGCCAGGATTTGACGGGCCACGGTCTCCAATTGCTCCGTATAACGGGCCTCGGCGGAGGCGATCAAGTTGGGAAACCGGTCCTGAGCGATGATATCGTTCAAATCCTGGGCCGTGAGGCAGCCTTGGTCTGTATTCCAGAGGAGAACTTCATAGATATGCTTATAGGGGATGTTATCCGAGACTTCGCCCGGAAGGGAGCGTGCGGCGCGGGCGAGGGCCCGATCGTGCCGATAGATAATATAAGCTTTGGCAAGGCGGGTCAGGCGATGCGTCATCAAGGTGGCTTCCACGACGTCCTGGATATCTTCAACCGTAGGTTGTCCATCCGGCCCGTAGGCTGCCAGGAGTTCCTTTTCGACGGCGGAGGCCATGCGGTTGGAAAGATCCTGATCGGGCTGACTGATGGCGGCTGTGGCCTGATAGATCGCATTGGCAATCCGGTCCCGGCGATACGCAACCAGCGTGCCATTGCGTTTGACGATCGTTTTGATGAAAGGGGGCGCGAGGTCGGCCATGAGGCCCTCCGGAAGCAGTTGCGACGTATTCTGGCCCGGAAGCCGGGGACTGTCAAACCCTATACGCAACGGGAATAGAGCGCCTGCCATTATTCACGAAAAAACGTGTATCCTGAGCGGAAATGCGATACCGTTTTCTTTTGTCAGGCATTTACGGCAAGCGCCGGGAGGATTTCCATGTTCAGACCAGAGATCAAGGTATTGGATTGTTCCATTCGTGATGGCGGATTGATTAATAAATGGAGGTTTGATGACGACTTTGTGCGCGCGACCTACCAGGGGTTGAATGAAGCCGGGGTGGACTACATGGAATTGGGTTATAAGGCGTCACCCGAGCTGTTTGACCCCAAGGATTTCGGGAAATGGCGGTTCTGCCGGGATGAGGATGTCAAGCGCGTCATTGATGGGATCGAGCCGGTGACCCGGCTGGCTTGCATGGTGGATATCGGGCGAGTCAGCGAAAAAGATATTTGTCCTCGCAAAGACTCTCCGTTTTCGATGATCCGAGTGGCCTGCTACATCAAGGAGATCGATAAGGCAATCGCCTTATGCAACATGATCATGGACAAGGGTTACGAGACGACCGTGAATATCATGGCGGTTTCAACTAACCTGGAGCGGGAGATCGACGAAGCGTTGAACGATCTGGCCGCGACCCAAATTCCGGTGATTTACGTGGTGGATTCCTATGGCGCGATGTATTGCGAAGACGTGACCTTCCTGGTGAAGAAGTATCGCGAGGCCCTGCCGGGCAAGACGATCGGGGTGCACACGCATAACAATCGCCAGCTCGCCTTTGGGAATACGATTCAGGCCATTGTCGACGGGGCCAACATGCTGGACGGCTCGGTGTTCGGCATCGGGCGCGGTCCGGGTAATTGCTGTCTGGAATTGCTCCTGAGTTTTCTGCAAAACCCCAAGTATAATTTGCGGCCTCTCCTGAAACTGATTCAGGAGCGGTACCTGCCTCTACGCGAAAAAATTGAATGGGGCTATATCATTCCTTATATGATCACCGGCATGCTCAATGAGCATCCCCGGATTGCAATCGCCTTCCGCGACTCGGCCGAACGCGATGATTACGTGAAGTTTTACGACACGCTGGTGACGCCGGAGCCGGATGAAGTCATCACCCGGAGTTTCCGGAAATGACGCGTGGCGGAAGCGTGGGCCAGGTGGCGCAACAAGAACTGGCGGATTCAATCCGGAGCCGGCGGGTCTGGGTGTTTCTCTTGCTGTACCTGGCCGGTTCGGTTGCGGCGACGATTCTTTTCCTGAACATCCTTCAAAAAATGGAGACCCATCTGGTTTCGACCCTGGGGCTCAATCCGGCCAATGAACCCGGCGGGGTAACGGCCACGTTGTGGAAATCAGAAGCCTTTCAAAGGATGATGACTCAATTGATTGGGGACCGAAAATTGGCCGAGTCCCTACTATCAATTCCTCCCCTGGCTCTCTTCTGGGGGTGGTTATGTCTGACCTTTGGGCCGTTACTCGTGACCTTGACGTCGTCCGTCCGAATTGCCGAGGAGGTTTGGACGGGGTCGGTACGATTCGTATTGTTTCGGACGACCCGGCTGACCTGGGTGACGGGTAAATTTTGCGGGCAGGCGGTGCAACTCCTGTTGGCGTTCCTGTTGAGCGCATTAGGCGCATGGGTGGTGGGCGCGGTACGGATGAATTCCTTCGAACCGCTGCCGACGGCCCTGGCCTTGCTGGTGTTTGCCATGAAGGCCTGGGTTTATGGGTTGGCCTATTTGGGATTGGCAACGGCGGTTTCACAGATGTTCGCCTCGCCCAATGTGGCGTCAGCCATGAGTTTCGGTGTCCTGATCGCGGTGGGGATGATCCATGGCGCCGCCACCTTTGTTAAAGCGGTGGCCTGGCGTCCTGTGTTGGAGGTGCTGGACCTGTTGACGCCGGGTGGGCACCGCCTGGATTTGTGGCGGCCTGATGCGTCTCACTTGGTGCCGGCGCTGGTCTACTTGCTGGTTTTGGCCTTCGGCTATCTCCTCGTAGGGCATCTCGTGTTCCGACGGAGGGATCTCTGATGATCGCCCTTGAATTCCAGGGAGTGACCAAGCGGTATGGGCGGCGGACGGCCTTGAACGGCTTGGATTTAAGCGTTCCGGTGGGTTCGATCTTTGGGTTGGTGGGCAGTAACGGCGCGGGCAAGACGACGGCGATGGCGTTGGCGGTCGGGTTATTGCGGTTGGATTCAGGTGCGATCGATGTCCTGAGCCAGGGAGCGTTTCATCCGGGGAGGCAAGGGGGGCGGGTGACGTTGCTGCCGCAGGATTCACGGCTGCCTTTGCATTCCCGGGTCGGCGAATTGCTCAACTATTACGGCCGCCTGCAGGGGTTGACCGGCAAGCGTCTAAAACGGTCCGTGGATGAGGTGTTGGACTGGACTCACTTGCAGGATCGGAGGGAATCCCCGGTGCGGACCCTGTCGCATGGCATGATGCGGCGGGTGACGATTGCGCAGGCGTTCCTGGGCGAGCCCGATTTAATTTTGCTGGATGAACCCCTGAGCGGGTTGGATCCGCGCGAGCAGGTGCGGATCCGGGAAATGCTCCAGTTGCGTCGGGGCCACCAGACCCTGTTGATCAGTTCCCACAATTTGCACGAGTTGGAAGCCCTGTGTGACCAGGTTGCGTTTGTCGAGTTGGGCCGGCGAATTCGCCAGGATAGCCTCGATGCAGTGATCCGCCGCCGACATTCCCTCACGGTGGTTTTGGACGGCCCGTTGACCCTGCCGGGAGTGGCTTTGACGGAGGCGATCCCCGGTGTTCAATGGACTTATGATTCCACGCGGTCGGAATTGACGTTGGTGTTTCCGGACGAATGGACGCCGGCCCGGGTGAATGGAACGATCCTGCCTTTGCTGATAGATTCAGAGTGCGGAATATTAGAGGTTCGGCTGGGATCGGGACTGGAGCGGGAATATTTGAGCGCCACCGAGCCGCCCAAGATTCCAACGGGTGTTCAATGACGCGGCGTGAACGGATTTATAAAACCCTCCGGGGTGAACAAACCGATCGGCCTCCGGTGAATTTCTACGAGATCAACGGTCTGGATGAAAACCCGTCTGACCCCGACCCCTATAATATTTATAAC
>Ga0118677_10003640_pt1 | contig 28932 bp, 21 predicted proteins | sample AliMusrvi5mmetaG_FD_86154 | JGI IMG/M metagenome (GOLD analysis project Ga0118677, IMG submission 86154) | reverse complement strand
AGATTTAAACCAAATCGTTGAACAAATTATACAACGGTGGTCTCTCTCTTTTGATTCTTTGAAACTAAATCAAGAATGGGTATCCGGAAAAATCTAAGAATGAGTTTTTCAGCAGACCCTAATTATAAAAATATTCGCAACAAAACAGGACATGAAGTTACAATCGTGGTTCTATCAAAAGACAATTTTAACTCTCCTCATCTTTCAAAATTCTGGTCATTGGAGGAACTTTACCAACGACCAGATTAATCGTTTACACCATTGTTCATCAAGTCAAACAATTTTATTCTGATCCTCCATTTGAAATAAGGAAGTTGACTTCCTTTACTGGCAAGATATATTTGAAATCCTTTTCTTGCCTGATAATATAAATCCGATACTTGTCGGTTTTATGCAAAAGATCATTTTCATTGCCATAGAATCCAAAATTATTAATAATGAAAAATTGGGAATTAAGAATAAGTTTTTGAACACTATTAATATCTGTCTTTTTAATTTTTGGTGAATCAATGTTGATTTTCCACAAAAAATGATTGCCCGCATTTCCAACTTGATTGATCAAAATTTTTTCTGTTTTTAAAACATCCGTTGAGTCATTAAATTGATACTTGTATCCCTTCAAATCTTCGAAAGAAATATAGATGTCCTCTTTTTTAAATGCCTGGTAGATACAAAGAGAAGCTAAAATATAAATAACGCCAAAACAAATAAGCCAATTGGTCTTCATAAGCCTTGCATTTAGGTAATAACGATAAAACAATTTCTATTCGCCAAATAATATAAAATTCCGATGTACCCTTCTGAAGATTAAAGAATCAGTTCCCTCAATCGGCTCGATCGCATAAATTTTCAGTGAATCCAACCAACCATTTGATGTCTTCCAAAACTTATTAGGGTTTTTTTCATTTTTGAACCATTCAACACCATAATAGTCAATACTATCTAAATACGATTTGGGCCTAACAAAAAAAGTATCCTTATAATTTGAAAATTTGTAATAGTGATTTAATCCAAAGACTTTAATACTTCTATTGAGGTTAAAGGAATCTGAAGAAGCAACTACTATATTCTTACTATAATTTAGAAAGCTCATTGAATCATTTTTATGAACGTTGTATTTAAACAATTCTTTTGCGTTATAGAAATAAAAAGTCTTTTCTTTATTCTTAGACGGTTTGCATTGCCAAGCAATTATTCCTAAAACTAGTATTAAAAAGTATTTTCTCATTTTAATTACATTATTAGAAAGCTACTTTCAAGCTTAATTTTCTGAAGCTTGTGGCACCTTATAAAGCTTCTCCAGATTATACCCCCGTTTGCGGGCATTATCGCAAAGCATATTGTAAACAGCAGGGTCCATTTGCGGTGTACGGCTTAGAATCCAGAAGTATTTGTCGGACGAGCTGCCGATCATCACATATTGGTAATTGGGGTCTAATTCGAGCACAAAGTAATCGGCATAAAAGATCCAGAAAAAGGAGACTTTCAGCTTTCCGGGTTCGAGTTTGTTGGGGATCTTGGCTTTCCCGGTCGCTTTCGAATGTTCGCCATTCAATGTGTTCTTAAATCCTTCGTTCAGCACTTCAATCATCCCGTCATTCTTCAGTCTGTAAGTGGCAGTTACACCTACAAGGTTCTTTTCGAACGAATGGGGGAAGCGGGCAATCTCGTACCACTTACCAAGGTAACGGTTCAGGTCGAGTTCTTTCACGGTTGTTTTATTAATCATCTGGCTTTGGCTTTTATTACAGCTGCATATCAACAAAACACTAAATATCAGCATTAAACGGAGTATTCGCATGATTTTATTTACTTTAGGTACATCAAAGTTAACTTATTAATTTTCAATTGCAACAGAAAATTATTTTGCAATGAAGGCTTTATGATTCAAAGTATTTACAAAGTAGCTTGTAATAATGATTTAACACAGTGTGTAATATCGTTTCTTCGCAGTATGGAGCCCTTTTTTTAGTCTTCCGATCAATTTAAAAATCATAATTATCAGAAATAAATTAAATTTGTCACTCAATTATAATAACCTTTTACCTTATGGACCATCAAACCATCGTTGAAATTCGTAATCTTCAAAAGTTCTACGGCAAGAAGCAGGTATTGCAAGGCATTGATCTGAATATCACTTCGGGGCAAATCATTGGTTATATAGGTCCTAACGGTGCCGGGAAATCAACTACCGTAAAAATCCTGTGTGGATTAATTAGTGATTTCGGGGGCGACGTTACCATCTTCGGAAAAGACCTTCGCACACAAACACTCGATATTAAACGACAAATCGGATATATTCCCGAGAATGCAGTGCTTTACGAATCGTTAACACCACTCGAATTTATGGAGTTTATTGGCGAGATGCGCGGCCTTGCAACCGAACAAACGCGTGACAAGGCCGAAAAACTTATGAATATCTTCGAAATGAAGCCGCACCTGAATCAGCGGATTGCAACATTCTCGAAAGGTATGCGCCAGAAGGTGCTGATTTGTTCTGCTTTATTGCATAACCCCGATCTTATCTTTATGGATGAGCCGCTTTCGGGCCTCGATGCCAACTCTGTGATCATGGTTAAAGAGATGCTGATACACCTTGCGCACGATGGGAAAACAATTTTCTACAGTTCGCACCTGATGGATGTGGTTGAGAAGATTTCGGACCGTATAATACTGATCGACCAGGGAAAAGTGATCGCTGATGGTTCGTTTGACGAACTGAACAAGCTATCGCATGACGAAAATCTCGAAAAGATGTTCACACGTCTGACGGGCAATACCGATCATGGCGAAAAAGCGGAGGCATTTATCAACGCATTCGAAAAGTAAACACGATGATACGAATTTTACTTTCGATTTTTGTCCCTTTCCGCTGGCTGATTGAGCGAATGGATGCCGACTATAACCAGTTTATCCTGATTTTAAAACTCAAACTCACGCTCGATAACCGCAGGGCCAACAAATATTCGAAAAAATCGGTTGATGGACATGAAAAGACGTTGATCAAACAATCGTTTTTCCAGGTAATCATGGGCACATTCTTCGGACTGTTTCTCATATTGGTAAAATCACCCTTCACCTTTTTCTATCTCTCGCACACCTTCCTTATGGCAATGATGGCCATGATGATTGTTTCGGAGTTCTCTACCATATTGTTCGACACTTCCGAAAATGTGATCATTCAGCCGTTGCCAGTTAAAGGGAACACGGTGAGCCTGGCGCGCAACGCGCATGTGTTTATCTATCTTGCGATGACGGCAATCTGTCTTTCGGTGGTAACGATCGGTATTACCATCTATAAGTTCGGGAATCTCGCGGGGTTGCTTTATGTCTTCACCATTTTTCTGAATGTTTTGTTTACATTGTTCTTTGCCAACATCCTTTACTTGGGTATTATGCGCATTGTAAGCGGCGAACGGCTCAAAAATCTGCTGATGTATTTCCAGGTCGTGATTGCCATCTTCTTTATGGCAGCTTACCAGATCGGATTACGCATGGTTGACAAAACAGTGATCCAGGATATGGTCATGCCTGTTCATTGGTTTACGTATCTGTTGCCTCCGGCCTTCTTTTCGGGGCTTATCGAAGCCATCACGACCTTGAATTTCGATCAGCAGCACCTTTTGTTTATCGCCGAAGCGTTGATCATACCTTCGGTGGCGATCTATTTTACGGGGAAATACCTTACCCCCGTCTTTAACCGCAAATTGATGGATCTTGAACAGGGCGACCGCGTGTCGAAGATTAAAACCGAATCGGGTAGTGAGAGTCTTTGGTTCCGCCTGATGTCGCTATTGTTTGTTCACACGTACGAGGAGCGTGCTTCGTTTAAAATGATGTGGAAAATGACGGGGCGCGAGCGACAGTTTAAGCAAACCATGCTGCCGTCGTTTGGATACATCATCATTATGATCATCGCCCCGAACATTAACAGGAACAGCACCTTCGCTGAATTCACATCGGGCTACAATTACCTGCTTGTTCTATATGTCTTTGTGATGATTTCGTTTGCAATCTGCAACTCTTTACTCATCGGAAGCAATCAAACCTCAACATGGGTATTTAAGTCGATGCCTCTGGCGTCGCCTGCAAGCTTCTTTAAAGGAGCCATCAACGCGGCGTTTGCAAGGTATTTCATCCCTTTCTATATCGCGATTGGTACGGCTGTATGTGTATTGTGGGGCATCAAGGTCTTGCCCGATGTTTTTATTGCATTCCTCGCAATTTACCTGATCACACTTCTTTTGTATTATTACCAGCAACCTGGATTTCCGTTTTCGCTCGAAAAAACAGCAGTGCAAGGCGGAGCCAATGCAATCAAAGTATTTGGGTTGATGGCTATGGCTGCTTTGGTTGGATATATCCACTATTTTATGCTGAAATGGTTCAGTTTCGCAAGTCTGATGCTGATTCCAGTTTATGGAGGGGCGATTTATTACGTAAACCGATTCTTTGTCTACCGTAAGATAACCTGGACGGAAGTCGATCAGGCAAATAGCTATTCGTAATGATGTCATTAAGGGTGAATAATGGTCATTGAAAGTGGTTCAATAAATTAGTGTGAGGGTAATACAATTTTATATTATTTATCTCCCGGTATTTAATTCTAAAAATAGGCATTAAATAATTTTAACTCTGTAAGAGTTTACAGTGAATAACCCCCAGATTCATCTGGGGGAATCGTAAATAGAGACAGTCCTAACTCTGTAAGAGTTTCCCATTAGTATTGTGTACATTATCATACTGCATTTAAGATAAATGCATTGTAAAAAAGATTCATTTATAAAGGGAAACACCTACAGTGTTTTTTTCATACTACTTATTCTTTCCCCCAGATGAATCCGGGGTTTATTTATAGGTTTCTCATACAGAGAAATAATTCGTGCAATTCGTTTAATTGGCTATTAAATTACCAATATTAAACATCAAAGAGCTTTAAAAGTCATTGAATGGTCATTAATTGGATGTTTGTCCAGTAACTTTGCAACTATTGTGACTGCTTTACGCGCATGTTTGTTTTAAATTAGCATTTCCGGACCCATCAGGCACAATCTTTTTTGTATATGAAAAGATGAAAGGCATAATTTCTTCCGGTTACGAACGAAATAACCACTTTTTGCAATCAATAAAAATAAGGCTACGACGCGGAAAGATCAATTATTTTGGATCTGATCTGTACTTGCTGCAAGAACACGTGTTTTCTCCCTAAGAACACGTGTTCTTTCCCTAATAACAGGTGTTCTTTCTGTGAGAACATGTGTTCTTGCCGTGAGAACATGTGTTCTTTCAGTGAGAACATGTGTTCTTGCCGTAGGAACATGTGTTCTTGCCGTGAGAACATGTGTTTTTGCCGTGAGAACATGTGTTCTTTCCCGGAAAACATGTGTTCTTTCCCGGAAAACATGTGTTCTTTCTGTTGGAACATGTGTTCTTTCCACAAGAACACATGTTCTCTCCATAAGAACACGTGTTCCAGATCAAAAATGAATCCGTAAATGAAGAATTAAAAGTTAATCTTAAAATAATACACGTTCAGATTTCTAAATTTTCTATTCAACTTACTGATATATAAACAATACAAGTTTTTCCTGACCACCAGGCTAAATGTGTTTTTCTTTAATTTTTTTATTTTTAAAATATTTTATTCTTTTTTTCGTATTATATGGAATTTTATTTATAAATTCGAAGCAAATTACATTAAATCCTAAATACTATGAAAATCGAGATCGTATTAAATCTACAAAATCTTACAAATGCAGAAGTTGTAGTCGATGGAGATCATTACACTACATGTATGACAGGGAAAGATCTTTTTAGCGCACCAGAAGTTATTGCGCAGATTACAACCACCGTAAACGCTATAGACGGAATGCGAACCGCTATGCGTGCTCCGACGTCGGATGATAAAACGGAAAACATCCGGATTGCACGCGATACCCTCGATCGCAGTCTAAGAAAACTGGCAAATAGGGTTGAAGATATAGCCAACGACCCGGCGCTTCCCGATGTAGCCCGTATTGATGTTGCTCACCAGGCAGGTATGAAAGTAAAGGGGTCTGGTCACCGGCCAAAAAATACGTTTAAAGCCGTGAATGGCAACCTTTCAGGATCTGTAATCCTCACCGCAGAAAGCATTGCAATCGCTCACTTGTGGGAACACACCACCGATATCGTAAATTTTACGGGACGTGTTGCTGAAAAACCCACTACTAAATCAACAACTTTTCTCACAGGCTTTACTCCATTAACTAAATGCGCGTTTTTCCACCAACCGGTAATAGCAGGTACCATTTCTGATTGGGAAGGCCCGATTGTTATAGATATTCATTAATAATCATATTCCGTCGATTGTAATCCATCCCTGGGCAGGTCCGGGGGTGGATTTTTTTTGGAGATGATCAACAAAATAAATCCGTCATTCGATTCTTAGTAAAGTAGAAACATTATCTTTACAGGATAAATCAGAATGTTATAAGGAGTATACTAACAAATTTGGTTGAATGAGAATGATTTCGGCAGGGGTATATACAAGTTGGCGGTCATTCTAAGTACGACAAACAAGAAACCTTTTAAACAAATAAGAACATCAAGAGAAATGATAAAGATATTATTGGCCAAAATAAATAGCATTATGAGAATTCTGATTTTGATTTTATTATTTCAACCAATTAGTTTTTTATTCGGGCAGATGATAACAACTGATAACAATATTGTATTTTGGAGTTCAACCAGAAAACTGACAACTGACGACTTTGGAATAAAGACAAAGCACGGAGAAACAAATTCTTCTTTTGCACAATTTTCGGTTGACTATAAAGTTAACGGATTTGACTTTATGACCAAAAACTTTAACAAGAAGGTTCGCAACTATTTAATTAAATCAGCCTCGTGGATAGACACAACAACCGATGTTGTAATTCCTCTGCGTTACCAACAAACACTTTTTGACATTTGCGAAATTTATACACGACAATTCAGAAAGACATTAAAGGAGAATCGGAAGAAAATTGCTTCAGGGATACAATTTGTTGATGGATTAAACCAAAAAGCAATGACCGATTTTTCAAATCGCAGAGTTGTATATGACAGAGAAACAAATTTCGGGACAATTTTTGAAAAACAATCACAGTGGGAATTACAGTTACAAAAAGAACTTAATGACTTAAAAGAGTTTGCAAACGAATGATAGAGAATGCTGATTTCTGTATTGAATGTGAGTATCATGCTGATTTTTTTGCGAAAAAGTTTGGTAAGAAAGATTCATTAGTTAGTTCTTTAGATAAATTCACAAATAAGATTGATAGCAAAAAGACTACGGAATTTAATCTCAGGAAGAATAAATTGAATTCTATCGAGATTTTTGATGGACAAATTAGAAGATTATAAAAATGTACTGGCACTAATCGGGTAGATCGCCCCAAGGTTCAGAACACTTCCGGGAGAGACACACATGCTAATATTTAATTTCAATAAGATACAGATCAACTATTCTGAAACAATTATTTCGAAATTGATAAAGCAATATGTCCATTATCTAAGTCAGCAATAAATGTCATTGTAGCGAATTTATAAATGTTAGTTGAAAGGCAATAAAAAACCCTAAGGTTTTGAATTATATGTTTAAAGAAATATATTACTGGATGACCACCCGATTGTCAAAGATAAAATCAAATGACAATCCGCCTTTTAACGCATATTTTATGATTTGTTTTTTACAAGGGTTTAATATTGAGACTATTTTTATAGTTGTGAATTATTTTACTAAAATACACTTTGCTAAAAATTCTTATATTTATTGGGGTCTTCTTGAGGCATTTATATTGTTTCTAATCAACTATAATACACTTTATAAAAATAAAAATGAGATTTATGAAAAGTATGTGAAAATAGATTCCAAAAGAAAAACAAAAGGATTGATTTTCTTTTGGTTATATGTTTCAATCTCGATAATACTATTTTTTGTTGCAGCAGCTTATTTAGTAACGCCCAATTATTTACAGAAATAGCCAATTGTTTAATAAAAATGAATATAAGTTAGGAAGCCAAACCTACCATGCGGCAGACAAAGTTTCGGTGTTTCATTGATAAAGAAATGATAATTTGAAATTCAGCACTTCTTAGGGTATTTATTGTTTACCTCAATCCTATATAATTATTATGAGATATTAGTACCCAATTGTTCGCAAAATTCGAAGCATGAAAAAATTAATAATTCACTATTGATTTAAATCTTTGTATAGATAATTTTAAATAATTTTTTAATATTTTTGAATCACAACAAAATAGGGTAATCCTATATGTAAATGTGATATCTCATTATAACCTAAACAGAAAAAACTATGGGAACAATCAAATCGAAGATCATTAATGAGACGGGATTGTTGCTGCAAGAGTATTCAGGCGACCTAAATATGAACGATATGGCCACTTATTTCACCGGATTATATCAGAACCCTGAATATTTAAATGTCTCACTGATATTCAGTGATTTTACAAAAGCACAGGTAACCCTTTCTATTAAAGATATCACTAACGTAGCTAACTTTATTTTAGCAAATGCCCCCAAAGTTCAGCAAGTCAATAATGCCATTTTAGTGAGTGAACCACTTGTTACAGCTTACTCATTGCTATACGAGGAAATAATGAAAGTGATGCCCCTTTACGAATGCAGTATCTTCTCAACTTTCCAAATGGCAGCCCATTTTATCAGCTATGATGTAGGTCAGTTGCGAAAGCTCATCAAAACATCTTTTGCTATTGAATAGTATATTGAAAGAAATAATGGTTTTTGCCTTTTGATACTTCTGTTATTAATATTTTTCGCTTTGGTTCAGGCAATTGATAATCGATAATAATCAAATAGGCAGACTTGCAAATAATTAGTTAGTATCAATATTTATTAAAACAAACCCGACACGAACTAAACATTGAAGAAGATACAAATCTTAAACAGCCAGTCGATCCGAATATCCATATTGTTGGTTTTAGCACTTATTGTTGCACTGATTCCGCATGAAATATTATTCGACGAAACACATGAGTAAGTTGAATTGATTCAATTTATAAAAAAAGAAATCAAACATGATTGAATTATTGATTTTATTAATTGTGTTTCGCTGATTAAAGCAGTAAATTTGTCTTAAACTTTAGAGATATGACAGTACAAGAAATTAGACAAGAGATTCATAAGGTGGTAGATAATATGCCTGAAGAAGTACTTCAAAATGTATTGGAGTATTTTCATGAATTAGAGCATTCTTCAAAAGATCAGATTAAGCTTGCTCAAAATTTAAAGACTATATTATCTGAGGATAAAGAATTACTGCATAAACTTGCTTTATGATTGATTCCAATGAAGTAATAAGGATTCACAATATAATTTAGATTTAAGGGCAAATCAAGATGAAAAATATGCGTTCGTCATAAAAGCAGCAAATGGTGAAATGGAGTTCGATTCAATAAAAGATTGGATTTTTACCCGCATTATTCAAAAATAATAACTGGCCTTTATTAATTGGTTTTTGTATAGCCGCAAACATCCAACTTGAAGCCATTAATGATCAATAATTTTTTTTGAAAAGAACACCTACAAAAGCTAATCCTTGAAAAAGCTACAAATCTTAAACAATCAGTCGATCCGGATATCCTTATTGTTCGTTTTCGTGCTGGTTGTTGCGCTGATTCCGCATGAATTATTATTCGACGAAACACATGTGGTATGCATTCACTACTATTTGTTCGGTTTTCAATGTCCGTTATGCGGAATGACACGCGCAGTTCATGAGTTTACACATCTGCAATTTGCATCGGCGATCAATTATAACATGGTGGTTGCCTTGCTCCCATTCTATCTGTTAATGGATATCGGCATGATATTCTTTAAACAAAACTGGTTGTTTAAAATCCGGAAAATTATTGTGATTCTAATCATAGCAGGTCTTCTTTTGCTGTATATTTTCCGCATCATCAATCACTTTAATTGGATTTAGATTTCCTTGTTTATGATTTTATCAGTTCAACAAAGCGATTAGCCAACGATTGAATATGGGTACTGCGATTTGCAATCTCGATACTAAATTAAGCGATGAATAAAATAGCTTAACCTGCATGATTTTAATTACAGCTTCAAACATCAAAACTACAATCCATGTTGCAATCCACTAAAAGCATAAATCAGCCAAATAAATCACACAAATAGATTTATAAAATATTTGTCAGTATTCAGCAATTTTGGTTTTGAATGATTGCCTATAAGCTTTTTAAGCTGCTGTGCCACCAAAAAACCGCAGGTATTGTGTATGTTTGCCGTTACGCTTTCATTAAATAAACTGGTGATGTGTGTAGGTAAGAGGTTATCTGATATGACAAAAAAAATTATCCTTATATTTTCCTTTTTATACCTGTTTTTTAACGTGGGATATTCCCAAATCAAAAACACCGGGATTCCATCTATCAGGAATTTTCCCAAAAGAGAGTATAAAGCCGGTACTCAAAACTGGTCGATTGCGCAGGATCTACGTGGATTTATGTATTTTGCAAATAACGAAGGAATTATTGTTTTTGATGGGATCGGTTGGCATTTATATAAAATGCCAAATTCTTCAATTACACGATCTGTCTACATTGGTGAAAACCAAAATATCTATGTTGGCGCCTACAATGAGTTAGGAAAGATGGTTTTTGGAAGTAATGGGAAATTAGAATTTAAATCGTTAAAAAAGTATATTCCTGCTGAATACCAAAATTTTGATGATATCTGGAACATCATGACACTTGATGGAAAAGTTATTTTTCAATCCTATTCGAGTGCTTTCGTTTATAATAATGATACTTCGTTTACAGTTATAAAAGCTCCCGTCAGGTTTCAAAACTCATACAAAGTCAACGAAAAAATATATTTTAATGACATCGAAAAGGGTTTATTTGAATTGGTTAGCGGTAAATTAGTGCCTTTGGCCGGATGTCAGAGTTTAATTGGCGAAGAGATTTGGTCGATACTTCCTTTTTCGGGAGGCGACGAAATGCTTATTTCGACCTTGACCAAAGGGGTTTTTATTTACAAAGAAGGTAAACTCGACGCATGGAAAGTTCCAGTAAATGAATACCTGAAAAAGAACCAGATTTTTAGTGCCATCATTCTTCATGATCATTACTATGCCTTTGGAACTATTCAGGATGGCGTCATTATTATAAATGCACGCGGTGAAGTTATTCAACACATCAACCGAAAAAAAGGACTTCAAAATAATACTGTCCTTAAGGTTTTTGCCGATCGATCGGGCGATTTATGGCTGGGACTTGATAATGGAATTGACTACATCAACATTAATTCTCCGATTACTTTTCTGAAAGAGTCGGAAGGAATAGGTACAGGTTATACTTCTATCATTCATAATGGGAAGTTGTATCTTGGAACTAATCAGGGTCTGTTCGTAAAAGATTGGGACCAGGGCGATCAAAACAGTGGTTTAAAGTTGATTCCAAATACTTCAGGACAAGTATGGTACCTTGGTGTTCATGATGGCGTGCTAATTTGTGGACACAACAATGGAACTTTTGTGATTGACGGTGAGACTGCACGGCAAATCTGTAAAATTCCGGGAGGATGGAAGTACCACATTCTGAAACGGTTCCCCGATTATTTAATTTGCGGAACCTATAGTGGGATGATTTATTTTAAAAAGGAAAAAGGGTCATGGAATTTTGTGAGTAAGATCAAAGGGTTTGATGAATCATTCAGGGTATTCGAAGAGGATAGTGAAGGAAATTTATGGATGAGTCACGGATTTAAGGGAATATATAAAATCAGTTTTGGAAATAATCTCGAGAGTGTAAAAACATTTAGATTTTATACCACAGGTGATGGCCTCCCTACCAATTATAACCTGAATGTTTTTAAAATTAAAAATCAGATTATTTTTACCTCCAATAACGGCATATATCAATATAATTCACAAAATGAGCGCTTTGAAAAGTCGGTGTATTTTAATCAGCTGTTTAGCCCCATAAATGACTTCTCCTACCTCAAAGAAGATATAAACGGGAATGTCTGGTATGTAGCATGGTACCAGTCGACTAATAAAGCCGGAGTTTTTCGTATGCAGGAAGGTGGCGGTCTAAAACTTATTTCTTCGCCTTTTATATTGCTGAACAGTAAATTTATCAGCGGGTTCGAATCTGTTTATCCTTTTTCTGATGATCATGTGTTTTTTGGTACAGAAGACGGTTTTGCCCATTATTCGCCGACTGCACACTTTAGTTTAAATCCCGAATTTTCAACTTTTATCACTAAAGCCGTAGCAACGAATATTGACAGTACCTTCTTTTACGGAAATAATCATCGAGTAAATGAACTTCAGGCTCAACAGGTCTATTCCTTTAAGTATTCCAAAAATGCATTTAAATTTCACTTTACATCTCCTGTATACAACAACCCCGAAAGTGTGGAATATAGTTTTAAACTTGCCGGATTGAATAATGATTGGTCAGCCTGGAGCAGTTCTTCTTCTGTCGAATTTGCGCTCTTACCAGAGGGAGAGTACGTATTTAGTGTCAAGGCCCGTAATTCGATGGGCGTTGAGAGCAATATTGATGAATTACCATTCACAGTCAGGCCCCCCTGGTACAGATCAATATTTGCCATCATAGGATATTTTATTCTTTTTATTATTCTTGCTCTTTTTGCTGCATGGGTGTTCATTAAAAGGATTGAAATATCACGTAGAAAGGAGCGGCTAAAACATCTAAAGGCTTACAGGCAGAAAGAACGCGATTACATTCAACAAGTATCACAATCGGAAAAGAAAATCATTCATCTAAAAAATGAGAAGCTAAAAAGTGAGGTGATCCACCGCGATAAAGAACTTGCCAATCAAACCATGGACCTGATCCGCAAAAATAAGTTTCTTGCCAAAATTAAAGAGGAACTCCTAAAGATTAAGACCTCTTCGAATGATGAATTATTAAAAGAAAAAATTTCATCATTGATTGTAAAAATTGATAAGGATATTGACCACAATAAGCAATGGGAAGTATTCGAAACTGCATTTGATGATGTACACGAAGACTTTTTAAACCGGCTGAAAGTCCGATTCCCAACATTGACGCCTAAAGAACTTCGGTTATGCGCTTACCTTCGAATGAACATATCCACTAAAGAAATTGCTCCTTTAATGAACATATCAATCCGGGGAGTGGAGATTTGTCGCTACAGAGTGCGAAAAAAGCTTAATATTGATCGTGATACAAACCTCACAAGTTTAATAATTGATCTTTAATGTTAATTTTAAGGTTGTAGTATTTTTTATTCCCTCCAGTTGTATTCAACTAATTTTGCGTATTTAATCATTACTCATATAATGAGTAAATTAGATATTTATTGATGTATTTTTGATGTATTGCATATACAGATGAGATGTATTATTGCAGTACTGAATTTCATTTTTTATTGAATTGTTATATCTTAATTTGCGACATTAAATCGGATTAAGGATTAATTATTTGTAAATCATTGTTAATAAATCCTAAAGCCCTTTTTAACAACAGAAAATCTTCATTAACAATTCTTAAATTTAATTTGAAATTTATGAAAAAAACAATTTTAGTTCTCTTGGTCATTGTATGTTCATTGTCTGGATTTGGGCAGGGTATACAAGTAAAGGGGGTCGTTACCTCTGTCGATGACAGGCAGCCTATCCCTGGTGTCAGTGTTGTGGTAAAGGGAACAACTACTGGTACCACCACGAATATTGACGGGGTTTATAACTTAAAAGTTCCCGCAAATGCTACACTCGTATTTTCATTTGTAGGATTAAAAACGCAGGAAATTGCAGTTAATAACCGTACGTCCATAAATCTTGCTTTAGCTTCGGCTACCGAGAGTATTGACGAGGTTGTAGTAGTTGGTTATGGTACACAAAAGAAAAGTGTAGTAACAGGTGCTATCTCGAGTATCAAATCCAAGGATCTCGAAAAAGTATCACCAGGTCGTGTTGAACAGGCGCTCCAGGGCCGTGTTTCAGGTGTAACAGTAGCTTCAACTTCGGGTCAACCCGGTTCTGCAGCTACCATCCGAGTTCGGGGTGTAACAACCTTTGGTGATAGCGGTAATAATCCACTTTGGGTAGTCGATGGTGTCGTTGTTGATGCCGGGGGAATGGGTTACCTCAATCAATCGGATATTGAATCAATTGAAGTACTTAAGGATGCAGCTTCAGCTGCTATTTATGGTACTCGTGCTGCAACCGGTGTTATCATGGTTACGACTAAAAAAGGAGTTGCAGGAAAACTAAGTGTAAATTACAACGGATTTTATGGTACATCAGCACCAGCCAAAATGCTTAATCTGCTTAATGCAACGCAATATGGTGCTTTATTGAATGAGCGGTCAGTTGCCGGTGGCGGAAATACGATATTTTCTAACCTTGGTGCCTTAGGTACTGGAACCGATTGGCAAAAAGCAATTTTCAATAACAGTGCAAGCCGTTATTCTCACGAATTAAGCATGAGTGGGGGCAACGAAAAATCTACTTTCTATCTTTCGTTTGGTATCCAGGATCAACAAGGGATTGTTGCTTCACAGATCTCAAATTTCACACAGAAGAACATTCGTCTGAACTCAACTCACAAAATATCTAAAATATTCACTTTTGGTGAAACTGTTGGGTACACACATCAAAAACAATTAGGTATTGGAAATACAAACAGTGAGTTTGGAGGTCCGTTGAGTTCTGCTATTAATCTTGATCCAACAACCCCATTAGTTATTACGGACGCGACAATTGCAGGAGCTGCACCATATAGTGTTAATCCGGTAATGAGAGATGCAAGTGGTAATCCTTATGGTATTTCCTCAATCGTTGGGCAGGAAATGACAAATCCTTTGGCTTATATTCAAACGCGTTTGGGAGCCTACGGTTGGTCTGATAATTTTGTTGGAAATGCATATTTGCAAGCCCAAATTACTAAAGATATCATAGTAAAAACTTCTGTTGGAGCAAAATTAGCCTATTGGGGTAGCCAGGCTTTTAATCCTGTATATTATTTGAATGCAACCAATCAGGTGCTTAAAAATAATTATTACAAACAGATTGAAAATACTTTTAACTGGAATGTGGAGAATACGATCACTTATTCAAAAAAGATCGGTGATCATAGCTTCAATGTATTATTAGGTCAGGCTGCTTATGTTGATAATATCGGAGGAGGTTCAAATGTAACGCTTTATAATTTGCCCATAACCAGCTACAAAGACGCTTCATTTAGTTTTAATATTCCTGATGCGACAAACCGCGTTGGAGGTGCATGGGATTATACAGAGCATAAATTGACCTCTTTATTTTCACGTATTAACTACAATTACAAAGAAAAATACTTATTTACAGGTATTTATCGTCGTGATGGTTCTTCAAGATTTGGAGCTAATCACAAATACGGAGTTTTCCCATCCTTCTCTTTAGGTTGGGTCGTTTCGAAAGAAGATTTCTGGAAAGCCAACGATATCATAAATACATTGAAAATCAGAGGCGGTTATGGTGTAGTAGGTAACGATGCTATCAGTGACTTTGGATATCTTGCTACAGTAGGTGGCGGATTCAATTACACGATTGGTAATACTGGAAGTATAACAACAGGATATGCACCTGCCTCACTTGATAATCCGGATTTACGCTGGGAACAAACATCGCAGGCAAACGTCGGTTTCGAAGCTTTAATCTTAAATTCAATCAACTTAACAGTTGACTATTACAAGAAAAAAACTTCCGGTATTCTAAGACCTGTCACAATTCCTGGTTATGTTGGTGTCTCTTCATCTCCGGTAGGAAATATAGCAGATATGGATAACACTGGATTGGAAGTTGAAATAGGCTATCATAAAAAAATTGGACAGCTTAATTTTTCAGCAAACGGTAATGTCGCTTACCTAAAAAATGAAGTTTCCTATGTAGCTTCAGATGCTAATTATATCACAGGTGATGCATCGTTTCAATCAATGGGCGCCGTAACAAGAACGCAGGTCGGACAATCGTATAACTCATTTTACGGTTATAAAACAGCAGGTATTTTTCAAAATATTGCAGAGGTAAACGCTTACACCAATTCAACCGGCGGCCTTATTCAGCCACTTGCAAAACCAGGTGATTTCCGTTGGGTAGATACTGACGGTGATGGAGTTATTACGGATAAAGACAAAACCTTCCTGGGTAGCAGTATTCCAAAATATACCTTTGGTTTAACCTTAAACTTTGAATATAAAGGGTTCGACTTAATGGTATTTGCACAGGGCGCAGCTGGTAACAAAATTTTTCAGGGTTTACGCCGCTTAGATATCAGTAATTCAAACTGGCAAACTGTCGCTTTAAGCCGTTGGACAGGTGAAGGAACTTCAAATACTTATCCTCGCCTTACAAGTTCAGATACCAACGAAAACTTTGGCAAGATGTCTGACTTTTACCTCGAAAAGGGGGATTATATACGTCTTAAGGTAGTGCAATTGGGCTATTCATTGCCAAACTCATTGGTTAGTAAAATTGGAGCTAATAAATTACGTTTCTATTTATCAGCCGAAAATTTGTTAACCCTGACCAAATATACAGGTTATGATCCTGAAATTGGAGGTGGTGTATTTGGGATAGATAAGGGAGTTTATCCTCAGGCACGTTCATTTATGCTTGGCGTTCAATTACAATTTTAAAAAATACAGCGATGAAAGATAAAGTATTTAAAAATTTATTTATAGCAGTAGCAATGATAATTTCATTGGTATCATGCGAAAAGGGGTTTATTGATGTTGAACCAAAAGGACAGTTCCTCTCGGCCAACTATTACTCGGACAAAGACCAGGCTTATGCTGCTTTGGTTGGAGTTTATGATGTCGTGCGTAAAAATTCAGGTGGTTTTGAAAACATGATCACAATGATGAACGCAGGTTCAGATGACCAGGTAGCTGGTGGTGGTGGATCAACTGATGGCGCCGGAATTCAAGGCTTTAATACATTTACATTAACCTCTATAATAATGCCGGAGAGCTTCTGGAGCGATTATTATCAGGGTATTTTCAGGGCCAATACATTGTTGTCGAAGCTGACAAATGTCCCTATGGATGCAACCTTAAAGGCAAGATTTGGAGCCGAAACAAAGGCATTACGCGCTTATTATTACTTTAATTTAGTAATAATGTTTAAAAATATTCCTTTGTTACTAGAGCCGTTGACCGCTACAAATATGTACCTGGTTACACAGGCTGCCCCCGCTGCGGTTTATACTCAAATCGAAAAGGATTTAACTGAAGCGATTACCGATTTACCAGTAACAGTTCCTGTCGCTACTGAAGCAGGACGGTTAACAAAAGGAGCAGCACAGGCATTGCTTGGCAAAGTATACCTCTATGATGGTAAAAATGCACTTGCAGCAGCACAGTTTGCTGAGGTAAATGGAACTCCAGGCGGCACCAGCCAATATGGTTACCGTTTACTATCAAGTTTTAGCGATCTTTGGGTAACCAGTAATAAGTTTAACACTGAATCAATATTTGAAGTTTGTCACAGTAGTATCGGAAGTTCAGGTTGGGGAAACTGGGGAAGTGGTAGCGATGAAGGGAATTCAGTCAATGTAATGGTTGGACCAAGAAGTTACTCTCGTCCTGCAGGTTCATCTGCGCCAGATTTACCTTCAGGTTGGAGTTTCAATACTTTTACACAATCTTTCTACGATGTTATGAAAAATGATCCCAGATTCGATGCAACAGTATTTGATTTAAAGGCTTTAAAAGCAGCTGGAAAAGCAGATTTTATTGCCGGTTATCAGGATCTAGGATATTTCTTAAACAAATTTTTACCCAGAGCATCTGATATATCCACAGGCGCAGGTGATCAGGTTTTAAATTACAAACAAGACACTTACGCCATCCGTTTAGCTGATACCTATTTGATGGAAGCTGAAGCATTGGGCGCAACAGGAGCAAGAGCTCAGTTATTGCTTGATGCTGTAAGAAAGCGCGTAGGATTACCATCTGTAACAGTTAGTTTAGCCGCAATTAAAGCAGAGAGAAGATTCGAATTGGCTGGCGAAGGTTATCGCTTTTTCGATTTGGTAAGATGGGGCGATGCAGCTTCAAAATTGGCCAGCAAAGGTTTTGTTGCTGGTAAAAATGAAATATTCCCAATTCCTTACAGGGAATTACAAGGCACTAAATTGGTACAAAATCCTAGCTATAATTGATAAAACATTTAAATATGAAGAAATTAACATTTATCTACGGTTTTGCATTTATGCTGATTGCTGCTGTAGGTTGTACTCAAAAAGATGGTATTGATAAAGACCTGACATTTTTAAATTCAGCAGCCTCAGGTAATCTCAATAAAACATTTGATATCAGCAATGATAATTCAGGAAAGGTAAAAATTACTCCAACGGGTAATGGTGTAGCTTCTTTTGTAATTAGTTATGGACATGGTACTGGTTCAGGTGCTTCCGCTATTGTATTACCCGGAGGTAGTGCATCACATATTTATCCTGAAGGTAGTTATACCGTTTCAATTGTGACCTCGGATATTGCAGGAAATCAGACTACCACTACTTATCCTTTGAAGGTAACTTTCCGTGCACCCGAAAATTTAGCTGTAACGTTGACACAATCAGTGCATAATTTGAAAGTAAAGGCTACTGCTGACTATGCCGCTTCTTATCTGGTTTATTTTGGGGATGTTACAAGCGAAATTGGAACTCCATTGGCAAGTGGTGCAGAAATATCGCACGATTATGCAACTTCAGGTAATTATAACTTAAAAGTAGTCGCATTAAGCGGTGGTGCAGCAACTTCTGAAAAAATAACTGCAATAACTGTGACAGATCCATTTGGTTTACCAATTGATTTTGATAATGCATTTGTTAGTTACTTCTTCGGCACTTTTGGCGATGGACAATTATTTGCCACAACAGCTAATCCAAATGCAACAGGTTTAAATACAAGCGCTAAGGTTGGAAAATTCACTAGAGGGAATCAAGGCTGGAGCGGAACATATAGTCCGTTAAATACTCCAATTGATTTTACTGTTGGTAAAAAGATCAAAGTATTGGTTTATAATCCTGATCCGACACTCATTGGTAAAAAACTAAATGTAGAATTGGAAGCTGCCGTTGGTGGTAGCCCGGCAAATGGAGTTGCAGTATTAAAAGTGGCACTTACAACATCTGGGGCATGGGAAGAACTGCTGTTCGATTATAGTACGAATGCGGCAATACCTGCTACAACAAAATTCGGACAGCTTGTTTTGCGGTTCAATGATGCATCCGATGGAGCTGGTGCTGTTATCTATGTCGATAATTTTAGATTAACCAATTAATAAAAGAAGCATGAAAAAAACTTTAAAATACCTGTTAGGTATATTTGTAATCATTATTACACTTTACCGTTGTGCAGATACTACCTATAAAATGGGAGATTTAACTGCTCCTACAGATTTAGTTATCAATACTGAAATTGTTGGCGCTACTACGGCAAAACCTAATGGTGATGGTTCAGGCGACGTAAAAATTACGATAACTGCAACAAATGCACTCTCTTACAAGGTTGATTACGATGCAAACAATGCCGTTGATTTAGTTTATTTACCTACAGGTACTGTAACTAAGAAATATACAACATTGGGTTTGAATACCTATACAATTACTGCTGTTGTTTATGGTAAAGGCGGTACCTCATCTACAATCACCAAGAATGTAACTGTAAGAAGTGATTTTACGGTTGATCCTTCAATTGTTTCAAATTTAACAGGCGGAACTTCCAAAACCTGGGCTATCGATGCAAGTGTAGCCGGCCATATGGGTGTTGGTCCATGGGATAATACTTCAGTTACCCCTTCGTGGTGGGCAGCTGCGGTAAATGAAAAAGTGGCTTGTTGTAACTGTTTTTATACGACTAAGTTCAAATTTTCCAAAGATGCAGCTACAGGTACTTATACATTACAGGTTACAAATCCTGATGGTGCCTTTACAAAAACAGGTTCTTTAACGACTCTTCCCGGCATTCCTGATTCGGGTGCAGAAGGTTGCTATAGCTATAGTGGAGGGACATCATCTTTCTCATTCATTCCGGCAAGTACTGGTATTGCTGCCTCCGCACCTTCCACTCAAACGAGCATCCTGCTTGCTGGTAACACTACCTACATTGGATATGGAGCTTGTCTGAAAGAATATGAAATCATGGCTTTAACTTCAACCTATATGTATCTTAGGGTACAAGGTACTGAAACCGGAAATGCCTGGTATTTAAAATTAAAGGCTCTTTAATATTCAACAATTAGCCTGTAATGGTTGTACTTTTACAGGCAATATTTATAAACCGATAAAATGGAGGAGGTATTTCTCCTCCATTTTTATTTTACAATTAATGATGGGATTTACTCACTGATAAATTGTTTTTATGCATCAACTTAAAATTTCTTCAATCGCTTTAATTCTGGTTTTCTGCATTTTTTTATTTTCATGCAAGAAAGGTGGCGATACTCCCGTGCCAATACCTGCTACAGTTCCTGAGATAAGTGTGCTTGATGTCAGCCAGCCCATTACTACCGCCAACACGACGATGCAGTTTTATATAAATTGCAATAAATCCTCGACAAATGCGATTTCAGTTGACTACGCTTTGGTTGATGGAACTGCGGTTTCATCGAAGGATTACGTGGCAGCTTCAGGAACTTTGACGATTCCGGCAGGCAAGACTCAGGCCACAATTGATGTTCAGATTAAAGGTGACCCTACAAATTTGCGCCAGAATAATTTGCAGTTCAAAGTTCAGTTAAGCAATCCGAAGCTTTGTACAATTGGTACAACCTCAGCTAAAGGCACCATCTTAACCGAAGACGGAACTTACCTGCCAACAGATAACACTGGTTACACGACACCACTAACTTACCCCGGATATACACTTGCATGGAGTGACGAATTTGCCGGAACAAGCCTTGATATGACTTCATGGAACCAGGAAATTGGCAATGGAAGTGGCGGATGGGGTAACAATGAACTCGAATATTATACCAACAGTCCGAAAAATACATTGGTTTCGAACGGTAACTTAATCATCGAAGCGCGAAAAGAAGCAATTAGTGGCTTTAACTACTCTTCGGCAAGATTGACAACCCAGAGTAAAAAGACTTTTAAATTTGGTCGCATAGATATCAGGGCCAAATTGCCTGTAAGTAAAGGGATGTGGCCTGCATTATGGATGTTGGGTACCAACATACCGACAGTTGGTTGGCCTGCTTGCGGCGAAATGGATATCATGGAATTGGTTGGTTCTGCCCCAAGCACGGTAAAGGCTACTATGCACTGGAAAAATTCTGCCGGAGTTCATGCATCAAAGGATGCCGATTATAATTTAACTCCTGGTGATTTTTCACAACAGTTTCATGTGTTTAGCATGGTATGGGCACAGGATATCATAAAATGCTATGTCGATGATCACTTAATCAATACTGTTACAAATGCTGATGTAGGCGTAAATAACTATCCTTTCAATGCCAATCAGTTTTTCATATTTAATGTAGCCACTGGTGGCGATTGGCCCGGTCCTCCCGATGCATCCACGCCATTTCCTCAAAGAATGTTTGTTGATTACGTAAGAGTATTTCAATAGGCTGATTTATATAATTCGATAAGCAGAAAATACTTAAATATATGCCATTGAAACAACAAATCCTCTGTATCTCATTTACGATTGCGATTTCATGCCTTGGATTAATTTCAAAGGCACAACCGGATCTAAACAAAGCGAAAGCCCATCTGGATCAATCAACAAAAAATAGTATTCCGGATAAGGAAGCAAACAAGATGAAGCTTGTTTGGAGTGACGAATTTAATTATACGGGGCTTCCCGACAGCACGAAGTGGAGCTACGATACGGAAGGCAATGCATCAGGATGGGGAAACAACGAAGCTCAGTGTTATACTAAAGCCCGGTTGAAGAATTCGGAAGTGAAAGACGGATTTCTGAATATTAACGCTTTTGAAGAAGATTTCCAGGGTTTTAAATATACATCTGCGCGTCTGATCACGAAAGCTAAAGGTGACTGGTTATATGGACGAATGGAGATCAGAGCGAAACTTCCCGAAGGACGTGGAATGTGGCCTGCCATCTGGATGTTGCCAACCGACTGGAAATATGGCGGATGGCCAGCGAGCGGAGAGATTGATATCATGGAAAATGTGGGGTACGATCCTTATGTGATTGTTGCTTCTGCTCATACCGAGTCTTACAATCATGTAATTGGAACGCAAAAGAACAATAAACTTACAGTAAAAGACTGCTATTCAAATTTTCACGTCTACGCTCTTGAATGGGAAGCCAAAGAGTATCGGGTTTATGTTGATGACATTTTGTATTTCACTTTCAAAAATGAAGGGACCGGATTTAAAGTATGGCCATTCGATCAGAAGTTTCATCTGCTGTTAAATGTTGCTGTTGGTGGTAACTGGGGTGGACAGAAAGGTATTGATGACACCATATTCCCGCGTTCAATGGTAGTAGATTATGTGAGGGTTTATCAGACAAAATAATAGTATTGGCCGGCTTGTCTTTATCGATGTGTTTGGTTTCCATGTTTTAAAGACATCCGGCTAATTTAATTTTACTTAGAATATTAACATACAGACTTATATGACAGATATTAAAATGTTTAATCATCTTAATAAAGTGAATCTACGATTATTTCAACTCTCCGGATTTGTTATCTTCCTGTTTGTTCTTTTTGCTGCATCTTCCTGTCAACAGGCTCAGTCGAAGAACAACGATATTGAGAACAGGGTGAAAAGCCTACTTTCGAAGATGACCCTTGATGAAAAAATCGGACAAATGTCTCAGATCGACCCGTCCTATATGTCTGTTGAACAAATGAGTCAAACCGTCCGCGAGGGAAAATACGGCTCCTTTCTAAATGTATTTGGTGTTGAAAAAATAAACATGCTGCAAAAGATTGCAGTTGAAGAGAGTCGTTTGAAAATTCCATTGATTATCGGACGTGATGTTATTCATGGCTATCGCACGATATTCCCGATTCCGCTTGCAATGGCATCTACCTGGAACCCTGAAATCGTAAAGAAGGCTTTCCGTATCTCATCCATCGAAGCTTCATCGCAAGGGATTAAATGGACATTTGCCCCCATGATCGACATCACCTGGGACCCGCGCTGGGGCAGGATTGCAGAAGGATGCGGTGAAGATCCTTATCTCGCTTCTGCTTTTGCAACGGCGATGGTCGAAGGAATCCAGGGAGAACAGCTCAACGATCCGACGGCAGTGGCTGCATGTGCCAAACATTTTGTTGGCTATGGATTTGCAGAAGGAGGACGCGACTACAATACAACCTATATTTCGGAACCCATGCTTCGGAATGTGGTGCTCAAACCCTTCAAGGCAGCAAAAGACGCCGGCGCATTAACCTTTATGTCTGCCTTTAATGACTTAAACGGCGTACCAACTTCAGGTAACGAATTTACATTGCGTCAAATTCTGCGCAAGGAGTGGAAATACGACGGAATGGTGGTCAGCGACTGGGGTTCAATTGCCGAAATGATCACACACGGCTATTGTGCTGATGAAAAAGAAGCTGCTTTAAAAGCAATTACAGCCGGTGTCGATATGGAAATGTCGAGTTCAACCTATGTAAAGAATCTTAAAAATCTTATTGACGAAGGAAAAGTAAATCTTTCGATGATTGATGAGGCTGTCAAAAATATTTTAAGATTGAAATACAAACTTGGATTGTTCGAGAATCCTTACGTCAATCCTGAAGCTGAAAAGCAAATACTTTCTCCCGAGTTTTTGGACCATGCAAGAACTGTCGCCCGACAAAGTGCTGTTCTGTTGAAAAATGATCCGAATACACTACCTCTTTCTCCAACCATTTCTTCAGTCGCTGTTATCGGACCATTGGCCGATGCCCCACGCGACCAGCTTGGGACATGGGTTTTCGATGGGAAGGCAGAAAACTCGGTGACGCCATTAACCGCAATTAAAGAAGTTTTAGGCAATGCAAAAGTTAATTTTGCAGCCGGATTGAAGTATAGCCGTGATAAAAGCAAAACTGGTTTTGCAGAGGCAATTGCTGCTGCAAAGAAATCACAGGCCATTTTATTCTTTGCAGGCGAAGAGTGGATTCTCTCGGGCGAAGGACAGAGTCGAGGTGAGATCAACCTTCCCGGTGCGCAGGAAGAGATAATCGAAGAGTTGTCCAAAACCGGTAAGCCTTTGATCGTTGTTGTAATGGCAGGCCGTCCGCTGGCAATTGGTAAGGTTGTAGAAAAATCAAATGCTGTGCTTTACGCATGGCATGGCGGATCGATGGCAGGTCCTGCATTGGCTGATCTTATTTTTGGTAAGGAGTCACCATCCGGAAAACTTCCGGTTACCTTTGTGAAAGGTTCGGGCCAGATTCCATTTTACTATTATCACAACAACACGGGTCGTCCGGCGAATGCCAAATCATGGACCCCAATGGACAGTATTCCTGTTAAAAATAGTCAGACATCATTGGGATATAAATCGTTTCACCTCGATTATGGATTCACGCCGCTTTTCCCTTTTGGATTCGGTTTAAGTTATACAACCTTTAAATACAGTAGCCTGATGCTTTCATCAACTGAAATGACAAGCAAAGGGAATCTGACAGTAAAAGTTTCCGTATTAAATGCCGGAAATGTCGATGCCGATGAAATTGTTCAGCTTTACATTCGCGACCGGGTCGGAAGTATCACACGTCCTGTTAAAGAGTTGAAAGGGTTTAAAAGAATTCATTTGAAAAGCCGCGAAACAGTAGGGGTGACTTTTGAACTTCCTGCATCTGCACTTGAGTTCTTCAATGGCAAGGAAAATGTAATCGAACCCGGAGATTTTGATGTCTGGATCGGACCAAGTTCTGACGAAGGTTTGCACAGTGAGTTTAAGATTAAATAAAAAGATGATTGTGAAATTAAATACGAAGTTAGTTTTGCTGATTTCCCTTGCACTTATTCAGGTGAAATGTGGTAAATCGGGCGTTGATCCTATCCCTGTTACACCTCCGGTTACGGTTACAAATGATATGGATTTTTGGTTAACCAAAGGAGATCAGACTGTAACGCTTCAAAAACAAACGACTGTTTTGGGTTTTGGTACAACGTATAACATGTATCCGAATATTGAGGTCGACGACACGCAGACATATCAGACTGTTGATGGTTTTGGTTACACGCTAACAGGTGGAAGTGCCCAGGTGATTAATTCACTAAGCCTGGCAAAGAAGCAGGAATTGTTACAGGAGCTGTTTGGAACCAGCAGTACTTCTATTTCGATAAGTTATTTAAGAATCAGTATCGGAGCTTCCGATTTAGATAGTATGCCATATACTTATGATGATCTTCCATATGGTCAAACCGATTTAAACTTAACGAACTTCAATCTTGCCGCCGATGTAAGCGGCTTGGTTCCACTCTTAAAAGAGATTCTGGTTATTAATCCATCCATTCAGATTATTGCAACGCCCTGGTCGGCACCGGTGTGGATGAAGGATAATAACAATTTTATGGGCGGTAACCTGCAACCTCAGTATTACAGTGTTTATGCGCAGTACTTTGTGAAGTATATTCAAAAAATGAAGGCTCAAGGGATTACAATAAATGCCATCACGCCTCAAAATGAACCTTTGCATCCCGGGAATAATCCGAGCATGTTAATGTCCGCATTGCAGGAAGCCGTTTTCATAAAAGAGAATCTTGGCCCTGCATTTCAAATTGCCAATATCAACACGAAGATTGTCATCTACGATCATAATTGCGATAAGCCCGAATATCCCATTGCGATATTAAACGATGCGGCTGCAAAACCTTTTATCGATGGTTCCGCTTTCCATTTGTATGGAGGGGATATAAGTGCATTGACGACGGTTCACAATGCATTTCCCGACAAAAATGTATACTTCACCGAGCAATACACGGCATCAACTGGCAGCTTCGATGGCGATTTAAAATGGCATTTGAAGAATATAGTCATTGGTTCGATGCGTAACTGGAGCAAAGTAGCGCTCGAATGGAACCTTGCCAACAACGGTGCATTCGAACCACATACTGCAGGCGGTTGTTCTACCTGTAAAGGTTCAATTACAATTACTTCTGCTGATAATTTCACGCGAAATGTAGGGTATTACATCATTGCTCATGCTTCTAAATTTGTTCCAAAAGGCTCGGTAAGAATCGTAAGTAATATAAGCGGCGGTTTGAATACAGTTGCCTTTAAAATTCCGGGTGATAAAAAAGTGTTAATCGTCGAAAATGATGATACATCCACTGCGATATTCAATATTAAATTCAACGGTAAATGGATTACCACCTCGTTGGGAGCTGCATCAGTAGGAACTTATATCTGGCAATAGCAATCTGTTTGAAATATGAAAAAGATAAACGCTTTCATTGTTTTAATAGTACTTTTCACTTCTTTTAGTGGTAAAGGTATTCTCCCTTCCGGTGATAAAACCAAAGATTCCAAGGTAGCAGTATGGCTGACGAATCCTGCTGCCAACGTGCTGTTTCAACATCAGAAAGAAGGTTTGGTCTTCGGTAAGCAATCGGGTACCGGTGAGACGATCACAGTTGATGCGGGTAAAACATTTCAGACCATCGATGGATTTGGAGATTGTTTGACAGGTGGCAGCGCCATGTTATTGCATAAAATGGATGCAAAAAGCCGGTGTGCGATCCTGAAAGAGTTATTTGCGACGGATGGTAATAACATTGGCATTAGCTACTTGCGCATTAGCATTGGCGCATCCGACTTGGATGCAAATGTCTTTTCATACGATGATCTTCCCGAAGGAGAAACCGATCCGGCTTTGACTAAATTTACGCTCGGTACCGATAGAATTGATCTGATTCCTGTCCTGAAAGAGATATTGGCAATCAATCCAAGGATTAAAATAATGGGCTCTCCATGGTCTGCTCCAACCTGGATGAAAACGAATAACAAAACAAAGGGTGGAAGCTTAAAACCAGCGTATTTTGATGCTTACGCTCAATATTTCGTGAAATATATACAGGGGATGAAAGCTGAAGGAATTGCAATTGATGCGATTACAATTCAGAATGAACCTTTGCATCCGGGGAATAATCCAAGTATGTATATGACAGCCGAAGACGAGGGATTGTTTATCAAACGCAGCCTCGGACCAACTTTTAAGAAATCAAATATTGCCACAAAGATCATTGTATACGATCACAATGCCGACCGCCCCGACTATCCTTTGACAATACTCAAAGATCCGGAAGCTGCAAAATATGTCGATGGGTCTGCTTTTCATCTTTATGGCGGAGCGATCGAAGCTTTAACACCAGTACATGATGCCTTCCCGAAGAAGAACCTCTATTTCACCGAACAATGGGTGGGTGCTCCGGGAAACCTGACAGGCGATCTCGCATGGCATGTTCGTACATTGATTATCGGGGGAACCCGTAACTGGTGCCGCACAGTTTTGGAATGGAACCTGGCTGCTGATCCGAACAACAATCCGCATACGATTGGAGGTTGTGACCAATGCCTTGGGACCATCACGATCAACGCGAATACAGTAACCCGAAATCCTGCATACTACATCCTGGCGCATGCCGCTAAATTTGTAAGGCCAGGTTCAGTGCGCATTGATTCGAATTCGTCATTAAGCCTTCCCAATGTTGCTTTTAAGAATCCCGATGGCAGGAAAGTATTGATCGTACAAAATAACAGTGGTGAAACAAAAGTTTTTAATATCCGTTATAATGGCAAAATAGTTGCCACAACATTGGAGAAAGACGCTGTGGGAACATATGTCTGGTAAAATATTGTTTGTTTAAAAGTAAATTGTTAGTTTTGCTACCTTGCTTTACAGTCAACTGTTCATTTTTTCTTATTTGATATTATGAAACGAACCATTACCGTTGTTTTAGCTTTATTTATTTCCGTGTCTGCTTGGGCACAATCCATAATCACAATTGATGTTACGAACGTTGCAGCATATTCCAGCCTTACCGGCCGCGATGTTGTGTGCGGACTAAAACTAGGTTCTTCCGTTTTGCCTTCTTTTGCACCTGCGAATACCGCAACATGGGATCTTACAAATGTTGTTTATGATAGCACGTTAACAAAAGCAAACGTTCGTTTGGCTGCTTTGACTCCTTACAAATATGGTGATAGTGTTCAACGTAATTTCGGAATGCTTAGCTTCCTGGAGCAACAATGGAATCTTTTTGCTTATCAGGGCATAATCACTTATGAATCAGTACTGGATACACAGACCTTATATATTCCAAGAACTTCGCCTAAAGTGCCTGATACATTTACAATTACATCTCAAAAAAATCCGTTGTCATCAGGTGGTTATGTGAAGTTGGCATTCCCATTGACATATGGAACTGCCTGGTCAAACAATTGCACTTTCTCGAATTTTCTTATTTTCAATGATACAACAGCCGGTGTTGATACACTGGTAAAGGCTAACGCTAAGATTTTTTACCACATTACCTCATATGATACTGTTTGCGGTTGGGGAAAAATGCGCATCAAACGTCCTACAGGAGATACAACAGCCTATTATAATGTTTTGCAGTTAAGGTCTGCTAAAGTTGAGAAAGATAGCTTCTATCTTAACGGTGCGCCTTTTCCTCCTTATTTGCTAACGTTCCTAGGTATTACTCAAGGCCAGACCACTAAGACCTATAAAGAGTCATTTTATAGAAAAGGCAGGATCACGCCTTTCGCCAAATTTACATTCTCTGATAGCACGTATACAACTATTACAGGCTCTGAAATTGATACCAATGCTACTGCACCGGGTACTGGCGTAGAAAATATCGATGCCGTATACAACGATATTAAAGTATATCCAAATCCTGTAGTTAATCATACGTTCACTATTGAAGTAGCGCCAGGAGTAC
>Ga0118677_10003638_pt1 | contig 28936 bp, 29 predicted proteins | sample AliMusrvi5mmetaG_FD_86154 | JGI IMG/M metagenome (GOLD analysis project Ga0118677, IMG submission 86154) | reverse complement strand
ATCCAGCCCAATCCGCCCGGCATGCCGGAAAGCGGCGGCTGCTAACAAGGGAGCGCGCACCCCACCCCCACCGATGACGGTTAGTTTCATAGGAATATCCTTTCGCTTTGATTAAACCCTGCTGCAAGCAGAACGTCAAGGCATTCAACCCCCTCTGGCACCTCTCCCATTTTCAAAGAATGAAAATGGGGGAGGTGGAAGCTTGTATTATCAAAACATCTGTTCTATAATAAGGGCATGGATGCGTTAGCCAAATTGGGTTTGATTGCGGAGGCGATGGCGCTCGAGCCGGACGGGGATATGAAACCCCTGCCGGCGGCCGGCGGGCTGCCGGCTTGCGACAGCGCCGTGAATCCGTCAGCCCCCCGCTCGCACAAAATGGATCTGCCGGTGTTCCATGCCGTCATGCCCGGCGGCAAGTCGATTGCCCTCTTGAAGACCCTGCAAACCTCAGCCTGCGAGCGCGACTGCTACTACTGTCCCTTCCGGGCAGGACGCGACTCACGCCGCACCACCCTCTCGCCGGACGAAATGGCCCAGGCGTTTATCAACCTCAACCGGGCCGGAACCGTGGAGGGCCTGTTTCTCAGCTCGGCGATTGCCGGCGGCGGGATGCGCACCCAGGACCGGATCATCGCCACCGCCGAAATCCTGCGGCACAAATTGGGTTTCAAAGGCTACCTGCACCTGAAAATCATGCCGGGGGCCGAGTATGCCCAGGTTGAACGCGCCATGCAGTTAGCCAACCGGGTTTCGGTCAACCTGGAAGCCCCTAATACCGCCCGCCTGGCCAAACTGGCGCCGCACAAGGTGTTTATGGAGGAGCTGCTGAGCCCCTTAAAGTGGATTGACGCCATTCGCAGCACCCACTCCGCCGAGCAGGCCTGGAACGGGCGCTGGTCGGCCAGCGTCACCCAGTTTGTGGTGGGGGGCGGAGAGGAAAGCGACCTGGAACTGCTGACCACCAGCAGCTACCTGATCCACCAACTTAAATTGGGACGGGTTTATTATTCCAGGTTTAAACCAGTGGAGGATACGCCCCTGGCGAACCGCTCTGCAACCAATCCGTGGCGTGAACACCGCCTCTTCCAGGCCTCTTTTTTGCTGCGCGATTATGGCTTTGATGCCGGGGAACTGCCTTTCCTCAAGGAAGGAAACTTGCCTCTGGACACCGACCCCAAGCTGGCCTGGGCAAAAAACAACCTGTTTGATACCCCGGTAGAATTAAACCGGGCAGATTACCAACAGCTGCTGCGCGTTCCTGGAATTGGCCCGCTGACAGCGCGGCGGATTATTGACATCCGCCAGCGCTCACCGCTTAAACAGCTGGATGATTTAAAAAGGCTGGGCGTGGTGTCGGGCAGGGCAGCGCCCTATATTCTGCTGCAGGGACGCCATTTTCCCTCGCAAATGGCTTTGTGGTAAAACCGAGACTTATTTTATGGCGGTAGAGAAACCGGGAGATACCCCGGTTTTTTAATACAAAAGTCACCCTGCAAAATATGACATTCGTAATATTGTATATGTGCAAATGCGAGTTATCATATATATGAATAAGCGAATATATAAACCTGCTCAATAGGATAAAAAATTAATGGATGAACATTTACGTGATGAGGTGACACGCCTGCATGCCAACGTGTGCAGCGCCCTGGGTGACCCCAACCGAATTATGATCATATATGCATTGAATGAGCGCAGTCTAAATGTGGGCGAACTGGCGGAAGTGTTGGGATCTCCACAACCGACCGTTTCACGCCATTTGAAGACGCTGCGCGACAGCGGCATTGTTCATGCCCAGCGCAATGGACAGTCTATTTGTTACTCCATTGTCGACCAGCGGGTTATTCACGCTCTGGACTTATTACGAGCTGTTCTTGCAGATTCGCTTGAAAATAGAGCAAACCTGGCCCACGCAGTTAACCAGGCCATTATATAAAACCCTTTCAGGAGGATAATGAAAACTTTATTGATACTTGGAGCAGGTTCAGGAGGAACAGTCGTTGCCAATAAAATGGTCGGCTGGCTTAATCCGATGGAATGGCAAGTGGTTGTGGTTGATAAGGATGCACAACATTATTACCAACCCAGTTTTCTATTTGTTGCATTTCGGATGAATAAACCAGAGGATATCGCTAAACCAAGGAAAAAATTTCTGGATCGGCGGATAAATTTTATTCTTTCAGATATTGATCTAATCCAGCCAGACGATTCCCAGGTGAAACTAGCGAATGGTAATACTATTCATTACGATATTCTGGTTGTGGCCACCGGTACGGAAATCCGTCCTGCTGAAACGAAAGGTCTTTTAGATGGTGGGGGATGGCGCAATAATATCTTTGATTTTTATACCCCTGATGGTTGTGTCGCTCTGGCAAATCACCTTGACAAATGGCAGGGTGGCAAACTGGTGGTCAACATCACCGAAATGCCAATCAAGTGCCCGGTTGCTCCGCTGGAATTTGTATTTTTAGCTGATTGGTATTTTCAAAAGAAGGGTATTCGAAACAAGGTTGATATCACTCTGGCGACACCGCTGTCCGGTGCTTTTACCAAACCCAAAGCCAAGGCCATTTTGGGATCCATGATGGATAAAAAAGGTGTCCATATTGTGCCCGAATTTAATATTGGCGAAGTGGATAATGCCCGCCAGGTGATTAAATCCTACGATGAACATGAAGTTCCTTATGATCTATTAGTGTCTATTCCAACCAATATGGGCGCTGAAGTGATTGCACGTTCGGGTATGGGAGATGATCTCAACTATTTACCTGTCAATAAATTTAGCCTGCGCTCCGAAAAATGGGAAAATGTCTGGGGAATCGGACGCTTGCACCTGTTTGTCGGCGATCAAGTGTCCAATATGGGTGCGCAGATAGCTGAAGGGGGCGCCAAGAATCTGCTTGACGGCTTCAGCCGCTGTTGCCGGCCGCTTTTGCGCCAGCCCAATGTGATACATCTTGCCCAGATGCTCAACGGTAATGACGGAAGAATTACTCATTTATGTTATATCCACTATATTCCGATCCGCCCGCCTAAAATGGTAAGCCCCGGAAATCATGACCAACACGACAATGATACAAGAAACCAGGACCATCGTGAGCGGTGGACGAGCAGTTCCCAGGAGTGCCCATCGAAACCCCTCCACCACGTTGGTCATGGGATTAAGATGGTATAATGTCTGCCACTTGGCAGGAATTAGACTGGCCCCATATACAATAGGTGTTGCATACATCCATCCCCGCAACCCATAAAACACGACCTGGTGTACATCCCGGAAATGCACCACCCATGGGGCGACCCATAACCCTACGCCCACGCCCGTCACCGCAGCCAAAAGCAAAAACAGTGGGATGAAAAGGACATTCCACCCAATCCCATAGCCATAATGATACATCATTGCGAACAGAATCACGGAAACAATGAGAAGGTCTATCAAAGCCTTGAGGACACCCACAACCGGAATAATCAGACGGGGAAAATAGACCTTTGAGATGAGATCCTTATAACCGAGCAGACTGCCGCTTCCGGCCAACAGGCAACTAGAGAAAAACCCCCACGCCAAAGTCCCTGCCATACTGAACATTGGATAAGGAATTCCGTCCGACGGCAATTTGGCCACCGTACTGAAAATTACGGTCGAGATCACCACGGTGATGATCGGAGTGAGAATCATCCAAAGCGCACCAAACGCCGTTTGCCGATACGCTGCACTCAAATCACGCCATAGAATGAATACAGCCAAGTCCCGGAATTCCCATAGCTCATGCAAATTCAGAGGAATCATTCCTCGTACCGCCTCAATGTAAGTGATCGATCCCGCAGGTAAGTTGTTGTCCGCCTTTATATGATTTTCTTGTTTCATAAGTATTCCGCAAACCCCTATAAGGATACCTCTAATCATCCTCAGAGGCTGAGAGTTATCCCCCATAAGCCCTGTTTAATATCAATATCGAAGCATAGACGTACAAAATACTCACCAGTGTTGCTATGGAGCCTGTCACCAAGACATCCTTTTTAAAATTCAAAAGCGGGGGGTGATCCTCTGGTAAATACTTTTGCGCAATGACGGGAATGGCATTTATGAGCCCGAATAGGAAGAACATTGGATATACATATGCGCGACTCAAGAAATAGGCAGATGAGGCAAAACCAGCCATCGCGGCAATGCTCAATCCCGCCAATCGTTTAAGATAAGCTTGTGAATCGTTTCTCGGGCGCCTGAAAGCAATCCGTGTCCGCCAACACCCGATAAGGCCCAGAGTTAGGAGATTAAACCAAAACCAATACCCGAATATACCCAACTCCGTGTAACAACAGACATAGGCATTATGCGCCGCCCTCGATTGATCTGTAATCTCAGTGAACATACCGTATCCAATGCCAAATACCGGCATAGTTTTAAAGACCCGGTTAGCCTCTCCCCAAAAAACAACCCGCTCCCGGGCAGATTCGTCGAGCAGGGCTGCCCCGTTAACCGCGCATAACACCAACCCCGCCATCAACCCCAAGACGCCTACATAGGGAAGCAAACGGGTCGGGAGCTTTAAAAAAATCATACAGGCCCCCATCGCAATAACGCCAATCATGCTTCCCCGTGACCGTGTGGATATCAATGCCTCGGCAATCAGATAAACCACCCCTACGGCGATCATGAACGAGATTGGCTTCATCCGGCGGGGATAGGCAAATACAAGAGGAATGGACGCGGCCAACAATTGCCCAAGATCATTGGGGTCTGAAAAGATTCCGAAAAACTGACTCTGCTGTATCCACTCATTCTTGACCGTATGCCACCAAATCAGAGGTGTTCCCTCCCCAAACCCAACACCCGTATATTTCTGAAGTAAGGCATGAATGGACATGACCACAGCAGCCAACACAAATAGCAATACAACCCATCTGGCACGACTAATGGTATTCATGCACATCAACAGAAGAATAAGGAACAGTGATATCTTGAAGGTCTCCAGATATGTATTCAGAAAACCCTGAAAGTACCCATGCGCCACATGCGACATGAGGGAAGCAATCCATAAGCCCACCGCAAGCGCCAGCGCTGGAGTTTTGGGGAAATTAATGCTCTTTTGGCTAGCCTCCATAAGCAACCCCAGTAAGGCACTGTAAACTACCGCATCCAGAAACGGCCAGCCATACATCCATGGGAAAAGCCATTCCTGAGGACGCCAGAAAACCAGCCACATAAAAAGGAGGGTAAGAGGGAAGGTCATTCCCGCCCCCCGGGGGGCGGGAATGAGACCACAGACCACAGACCATAGACCATAGACCTAGGAGAAGGAAGAGACCTTAGACCATCGACCATAGACCATAGACTTGAAAGAATTAATGACATTTTAGCTTGTTCTAAATCAATCTATATACTATTTATATAGACCATCGACCCGGGAAGATTAAGAGACATTCGACCATCGACTTTAGACCATAGACCTTTAGAAGGCGAATCATGGCGCTTAAGCTCAAAGTCGAAGGTCGATGGTCTCATGTCGATGGTCTTTTTTTTAAAGGTCCATGAAGCGCAAATTACGAGGGAGCACACAATGAGAGACTTTAAAAAAATCCGCGCTTGGGAAATGGCGGATGATCTGGTTGTCAATATTTATAGCGCAACCAAAGGGTTTCCAAAGGAGGAGCTCTATGCGCTGACCAGCCAACTTCGCAGGGCGGCTTACTCTGTTCCTGCAAATATTGTCGAAGGCTCCTCCCGGGAATCAAAAAAGGACTACCTTCACTTTCTCCATATTGCCCGGGGATCGTTAAGTGAAACCCACTACTTCATCCATCTTGCCAACCGTCTCGGCTTCTTGCTTCAGGCAGAAAGTGATCCATTAATCTCAGCCACCATTGAAACACAAAGGGTCCTTTCCGGACTTATCAAATCTGTCGCTGCGGAGACATAGGGGAGACAATAGACCATCGACCTTAGACTATAGACTATCGACCTTTAGGGAGGCGAATTATGGCGCGGAAGCTCAAAGTCGAAAGTCTATAGTCTAAGGTCGATGGTCTCTTTCCCCATGGTCTATTTAAGTATCATCTTCACAATCGGATTTCCCCACACGGATTGCACTTTCCCTTGAAATGCACGCAAACGATTAATCCGATCACGAATGAATTTGTGATTCGCATTCAGGTCGGCAGAAGAAGACCATCGACCATCGACATTAGACCCTCGACCTTTAGAAGGCGAATCATGGCGCGAACGCTCATGGTCGATGGTCGATGGTCGATGGTCGATGGTCTGGCTGGCGGCAGCGTCCAACTCGGCTTCTGCGGAGTCCAAAGACTGCGCCAGTGACGCAATGCGTTTGCCCATGAGGTCAATGGCAATATTGCGGACGATCTGGCCGAAGTAGTCGTTGGCGGTGTAGAAATCCTTGCGGTCGCCTTTGACCCAAACGCGCTGGACGGCCCCCCATTGCTCAAGCTGTCGCACCCCCATGCTGGCAGAGCCTTTGCTGATCCCCAGCGCCTCTTTCATGTCGTCAAGCGTCCGGGACTCTTCGCTGAAGTAGAGGTAGGCAAAAATCTGACCGACGACACGCCCCACCCCAAGGGCCTGGGTGGTATTGCCGGCGTCTTCGATGAAACGACGGATGATGGGCTGATCTAGGGGACTCATAGAGGGTAATAGCTTGGAGAATGGAGCACCGATTGATTTTAGTGCCTCATGACTTGAGTCAATCGAATCTTGGTTATGATTTTTTCGACATGCGTCACCAGGCATTGCGAAACAACATGATATGACTTAAAATAAAGAATTCAACTATGTGATCCCGGCGAGGCTAAGAACGAAGAGGATCAAACATGGATGAACAGGATATACAGGATAATAAAAACAGAAAAGACTGAGTGGTTTTATTCAACTTATCCTGTGCATCCTGTATATCCATGAAATTCGGATTTTGGGTCCGGCTATGCCGGGTTAGAGGAGGAATAGCTTGGAGCCCCGAGTTTAATGACTATCTCCATGTTCTTTTCCACATCTTCGCGATTCCCACGGCGCTCCAAGCTCTTTGCTATTTCTTGGCACGCTTTCGCCCTGTCCATTATGCATCGAAGAGGATGCAAATGGAATGTTCAGTATGTTTTGAACGATACATCTTTCAGTCGAATTAGTCAACAAAAAGAGCTTGTGAAACTTTTCTGCTGGCGCATATGCCCTCCGTAGGGATCTTTTGAGCAACGGGAGGACATGGTTTTGGAGTGCGGCGGCTTGACGCCGCTTTTCTTCAGGCGCGGCTTGACGCGCCGGTGCCGGTGTGGCCCGTCAAGCCCGGCCACAGGAAAGCACAGGGCAGACACATCTAAACCACCACAAAATCAGGAGTTTTTACAGAATTTACAGAATATTCAGAATGGTGAGAGAAGAATCAGACTCTATCCCTAAAACAATTTTGTATATTTTGTTCATTCTGTCGGAAATTCCTCCTATTGGCGTGGAATTTAGATGCGTCTGCCCTGAGAAATTAGTGGTGAAGTCTGATTATTATAGTGCTAATAAGGACCCAAGGAGCAGTGAAATGAAAAACATCAGCTTAATTACAGTTCTTTCCGCCGCTTTTATTTCAAGCTCAGTCATGGCCCAGTCAAACCGGTGGACGGGAAGCCTCCAAGCAGGGGCAGGGTACTGGCTGGGCGACGCCACTTACTCCATCGGCGGCCATGCTTGGACGCCCCAGGAGGGCTCCCTGCATTTACCCGATAAAATCAGCGAGTTGTCTTTCCCGCTTGATGTTGCCTGTGCCTCGGTGGGGGGCAATCTGGTCTGGAAAAACCGGCTCGAAATCTTCGGAACCTTTACCGGCAACCTGACGGACCCCTCGTCCAAAATGAAGGACTCAGACTGGGGCGTTTTCAGTGATTCCGGCGCGCTGGATATTTATTCCGAATCCGATGCCGCCCTCAAAGCCCTATCCGTGGATGTCGGCGGACGCTATTGGATTTGCCCGGCCAACCAGACAAATCGGCTGGTCACTTCGGTCGGTATGGGCCCCAGCCTGCTCTATCAGCACTTGGACTGGACGCTCAGCAATGTGGACCAGTGGTATCCCTCGCACCCCCGGCAGGCGCACGATACCCAAAGCGGGGTCGTGGCCACCTATAACACCGATGTGGTCATGCCGTACCTGGAGGCCTGTATCATCGTGAGATGCAAGCGGCTCAGTGGACGCGCAGAAGCCGGCCTGGGACTGGCGCTGGTACAGGATGAAGACAACCACATTCTCCGGCAAAGACGCTCGACCGCAACCATGGCGGGTTTCGGCACCAAGCTTGCGGCCGAGCTGCGATATGACCTCTCCCGGCACCTGTTCATCCTCGCCAACATAAACGCCCTTTCGATTCAAGCCATGGGCACCTCCAAAGAAACCGGATACAGCGGCAATCTCACCGGGTACTACTCGGAAATTGATGAAACCTTCTCCCTGACTTCACTCAATGGCGGCCTCGCCGCAGGGTGGAGTTTCTAGATAGTCCTCGGGACATTTAACAGGGACATTTGTCACTATTTAGATCATAAAATAACTGATTGATTCATCATCATTGGTATGCATAATGTCTAGCAAAACAACGAGAAAGAGCATTCCTATGATTAATCTAAATGAATTATGTTCGGACGATCTAAAGAAAATCATGGTTCTCCGGCAGAAGATCGAAACACTGGAAACCGAAATGGCCGCCATTCTCAAGAAGGCCGAAAAACGCCCCACCCCCCTGAGCGTCACCGTCCGGAATATGCGCCTTCCCCGCAAGGCCCAGCCGAGTTTGCGCCAGATGATCAGCACCATTCTGATTGAAGCCGGCAAGCCCCTGTCGGTTCACGAGATTTACGATGCCAGCCTGGTCGGCGGTTATCAATGGCGCTCCCAGGATCCCATTAACGCCTTGAACGTGAAGATGTACACCGACCGGTCTTTCAAGAAGGATTCACCCGGCCTGTTTGTGCTGCGCAATCCCGAAAAGGTTAAAGTCTGATCGTATAAGTGAAGATTGTTTAGACAGAATTAAGTTGAGGCTTGCCGCCACCGCATTTTGTGTATTCTGTTCATTCTGTCGAAATTCTTGAAGGAGATAACCTATGCCAGCTTCACAAAAGGTTATCGCTTTGGAGGCCGTTCAGGGTACAGGGTCCAGTAATTGATATGGCCCTCTTTGTATTCGTATAAGCGCAAGGCCGGTTGTCGATCCCAGAAACGGGCCACCGCAGGCGCCACATAAACCGGAACCGCGCCGATCCAGGCCATCTCATCCCGATGGAAATGGCCGGCAAACACCCCCTTAATGGCAGGGTATTTCTCAAACAGATGCACCCAGCGGGGATCCGTGACCTCGCTCCATGATTCAGCCTCCTGCCCCTCACCACCGAGCAAATCACGCAAAGGTGGGTGATGCATAAAAACAAGGACCGGACAGGTCGGGTGCCCCATCAGCTTCTCGAGATCCTCACGCTCCTCCTGCCAGGTATTGGATTTTGCCTCGTTTCCATTTTGAAACTCAGTGCATAGGAACAGGCATGCCACTCCTTTGACCATCACTCTTTGTTTGGTGGGGCCAAAATGCTTCCCAAAAATGGCTTTGGTGCGAACAAAGTCATCCTGAATAAGATCATGGTTTCCGGGCACGCAATAAACGGGGATTTTCAAGCCTTTGAGCGCTTCAAGCCCCTCGCTGACCACCGGTTCTTTCCGGATCGAATCGGCGAACAAATCGCCGGTGATCGCCACAAATTCCACCTTAACAGGCAGGTGATTGATCAGTTCGACGGCGCTCCGGGTCATGGCGATCCCATCCCTGGCCCCCCAATGCGTGTCAGAAATCTGGATAAAATAGAAACGAGAGCCGTCAGGAGTCGCAGCAGGTAGCGCATTCTCCCCCGCCGGAACACATCCGGCCACAAAAATCAGAACCAGCCCAAGCCATTCCTTCACCATACGCTTATCCATCTGCCTCTAACATGAAGCTCTGCAAAATATTTTTGACAGAATATACAAAATTTACATAATGTTTAAATAATTATTAATAAATATTATAATATGCATTCTTGTGACAAGAAATATGATTTAGCCGGAATAATTATTGGCTTAGCCATGAAAGTTCACAACACCCTGGGACCAGGCTTTCTTGAGTCTATTTATCAAAACGCCTTGATCCTAGAACTTCAAGACGCTGGGCATAAAGTGGAATCGGAGAAAAACATCACCGTCAAATACCGCGACACAGTGATCGGCACATTCGTCTCCGATCTGCTTGTTGATGACCTGTTGATTGTCGAAAACAAAGCTATTCAAAAACTCACCATTGCTCACGAGATTCAACTTGTAAATTATTTAACTGCGACCGGACTTAACGAAGGCTTGCTTCTCAATTTCGGAGGCATAAGGCTTGAATACAAGAAAAAATTCAGAATATACGCCTACGAGGATCACCCACCATTTTGAACATTCTGTTAATTCTGTCTAAAATCCCTCCTATTGTTGGAAAATCAAGATTCATCTGTCTTGTTTCCCATCCCAGCACGTATGGGGTATTTTGAAATCATCTCGGTCAGGCGGGATTTCAAGGCATCGATCCCCTGCCGGTTCAGGGCGGAAACGGCCATGGAGCCGGGATACATTTTGAGCAATTCCTCAATCCGCTCACCCGCGGCAGGGGTATCACATTTATTGAAAACCAGAATGGCAGGAACCTTGTCGGCACCGATTTCAGCCAGTGTCTCAAACACCACCTCACAGTGTTCACTCACATAGGGATGCCCGGCATCGGCCACATGCAGCAAGATATCGGCCTCCGCCACCTCCTCAAGTGTTGAGCGGAACGACGCGATCAAACCATGCGGCAGATGCCGGATAAAGCCCACCGTATCCGTCAACAACGCCTCCACCCCCTCGGCAAGATGAACCAGACGGCTCTTGGTATCGAGCGTGGCAAACAACCGGTCATCCACATAGGCATCCGTCCCTGACAGGGTATTCAGCAGGGTGGACTTCCCGGCATTGGTATAACCGACCAGACTTACGGCCGCCCACGGCCGCCGTGAGCGGGTGCGTTCACGCCGCTCCTGGATGGTTTCCAATTTATCCTTCAAGTCCTTGATCCGGCGGCGCATCGGCTCATTACGCAACCGCAGCGGGCTTTCGCCCGGCCCCTTCATCCCGATCCCCCCGCTGAATCGCGCCTGTTTTTCAGACACCGGTAGACGCCCGACCAGATATTGGAGTTGTGCCAACTCCACCTGAATCTGGGCCTCAGCCGAATGCGCACGCCGGGCAAAGATCTGGAGGATCACCTCGGTGCGGTCAATCACCTTGACGCCGATGGCCTGATCAAGGTTATTCACCTGAACCGGGGAGAGCTCATTGTCAAAAATCACCAGATTGGCATTCACCTGCTGACAGGCCTGCCGAATCTCCTCAATTTTGCCTTCGCCGATGAAGTATTTCGGGGTTGGTGCAGGGCGATTTTGAGAGAGGGAGCCCAGCACCACGGCCCCGGCGGTATCGGCTAAGCGCTCCAACTCTTCCAGGGAATCCTTGGCAACAATCCGTCCCGCCCGCCCGATGACCACCTGAACCAGCAAGGCCCGTTCACTGGCAATCTGGTTTAATTGATTTTTTGTATTCACAGTATTTCCACCCTCTCACATCACAAACAGAAGAGAAAACCTCACCACTAATTAAGAAATAAAGAAATCCAGAATTTCACGCGAAGCCGCAAAGCCGCGAAAAGATCCCAACAATGTTTTGCGATTTGTCATGGCTGGCATGAGCATTCTATAGGCCACAGCCTTTCTTGGCCAGTCGCCACCCCTGAAAAATCGCAAAACGGTGTTCCCGGGACATTTATAAAGCATGGAGTCAGGGCGCACCGCCTCATTCTATTGATTCATAAAATGCCTAAACATTTCTTTTTCGTGTGCTTCGCGGCTTCGCGTGAAACCCCTCTTCTCTTAATTTCCTCATTTCTTAATTAGTGATGAAGTCTTCTTCCCTGCCTTCATCCTTTTACGCAAATCATCGGTTCCAGTCTCGCCACCATCCGCGCGAGGCCGGCGCCTGCGGTTGCCCGCACCACTTCACTCACATCCTTATACGCGGCCGGGGCCTCCTCGGCAACGCCCCGATAAGACCGGGTTTTAATGGTGATATTGCGGCGCCGTAACTTCTCCACTACATCCTCCCCCCGATATTGCTTGAGGGCCTGACTGCGACTCTGACTGCGCCCCGCCCCATGGCAGGCGGAACTGAAGGCCAGCCGATCCCCTTCCGCCGTCCCCGCAAGAATATACGAAGCCGTTCCCATGGTCCCCCCCACCAACACCGGCTGGCCGGTCTCACGATAACAGTCCGGCAATTCGGGGTGACCCGGACCCAAGGCGCGAGTGGCCCCCTTGCGATGAACAAACAGCCGCTTCTTCTTCCCCTCCAGCTCATGATCTTCCAGGGAGCAGAGGTTGTGCGACACGTCATACAATAGAGGCAAGGGGGCTCCGCCCATTACCGTCTGAAAAACTTCCCGGACAAAATGGGACAGAATCTGCCGATTCGCGAGGGCGCAGTTGGCCGCGGCCCGCATGGCGCCATAATAACTTTTACCGGGCGGAGAATACGCCGGCACAGAAGCCAGCTCACGATCACGGACATGGATGCCATACTCCGACGCATCCATCACCATCCGCCGCGAAAATTCAGTGGCCACCTGATGCCCCAAGCCCCGCGAACCACAGTGGATGCTGACGACCACTCCCCCGGGGACAAGGCCAAACGTACGGGCAATTGACTCATCGAAAATCTCCCTGACAATCTGGACTTCCAGATAATGATTCCCCGCCCCCAACGTTCCCATTTCCTCAACCTGCCGGTGACGCGCCTCCTTGGAAACTTCAGCGGGATCGGCCTCATCGCAGCGCCCCTGGTATTCTATACGATCCAGATCACCCGGGAGCCCAAACCCCTGCTCAATGGCCCATTGACTCCCTCCAGTCAGCATCGCGGTCATTTCACGATCAGTTAACCGCAAGCGGCTGGTACTCCCCACCCCGGCCGGAATATGATAAAAAAGAGCATCGGCAAGTTTGGTGCGGATGGGTTGCAAGTCATCAAAAAAATAGGGCGTGAGCAACGTCCGGACGCCACATGAAATATCAAAACCCACCCCGCCGGCGGAGATCACGCCACCGACCTTCGGATCAAAGGCCGCCACACCTCCTATGGGAAAGCCATAGCCCCAGTGGGCATCCGGCATGGCGTACGCGGCCTTGACGATTCCCGGCAAGGACGCCACATTCGAGAGCTGTTCATAGACCTTGTCGTCCAGTTCCTCGATCAGGGCATCCGACGCATACAGGAGCCCCGGTACAAGCATGCTTCCGGCGCGAGGGACCTCCCAAGTCCACTCTGAATGCCTGATAAGCCCCGTCTTGTTCATCATCGCCAACTCCCCTCAGACATCCACCACACACTGAGCCATCCATCTTCCCTGGGCAGCCCGACCGACCTTAAGCGAATAATAAGTGGCCGCCTTGACTTCCACGGACGGCTCATGGCGCTGGTTGTTCATGGCTTCACCCCACAACTCTCCAGTTAACCGCTCTCCCTGAATGCTTACGGAAAACCGGGAAAACACCATCCGCCTTAATGACATCTCTCTCAGGATGCTATTCAACCAGTCAACAAACAGGAGTTCACAATCAGGGGCCTCACAATGCACGACCACCCGGATCGGCTGTCCCACCCGCTCAAGGGGCACCATGGCCGCCACCATCGCCAGGCCTGCCTGCTCAAAAGCCGCCTCCAGCGTGTCCCCATACCCGCGAACACCTATATCCGCCTGATGCTCAAAATGTTCCCAACTCGCATTCATATTGCAATCACCCCTAATGGCCATGTTACCACGCCCGATTGACAGGCCAAGATGATTCTGGAATACTCCCCGCAACTTGTTCCAGCCTGTGAAACGGATACCTGAATATGCAATTAAACGACGAACAGAAAAAACTTGTAACCCAATGGGTTAAAGAGGGTTGCGGACTCTCCGAGGTCCAGCGGCGAATCACCGATCAGTTTAAACTAAGCCTCACTTACATGGATGTGAGATTTTTAATTATTGAACTCGGTCTCGACATCCAGGACAAGCGGAAGAGCCCGTCCGTCTCACCTGTCATTCCCGCGGCCTCACAGCCTGCCGGTCTCGCCGCAGAACCTGAGCCGGCGGATATCCCCGAACTTGCGCCGGAACCTCCCGCCGGCCCCGGGGGAGTGATCGTTGACATCGACCGGCTTACCCTGCCCGGTTCACTGGTAAGCGGCACGGTCGTCTTTTCGGATGGGGTCAAGGCCAACTGGTCATTGGATCAGGGCGGTCGTCTGGCATTGGGCGCAAAGGATAAGAATTACCGCCCCTCGGCCCAGGATGTTCAGGAATTCCAGATGGCCATCGCCCGCGAATTGCAAAAACGCGGTTACGCCTGATAATTGGGAGAATTGCCATGTCGTTTGAAAGCGGGAGCATGACCTTCCGGATGTTTTACCTGCAGCAGCTGTTGCCCAAGGATTATGTGGAGCGTTTTGCCCGGCGTGCTGCCCCGCCCATTAAGACCCTTGGCGATACGCCCATTCATGGCTGGGTTACCGGCCGCCATCTTCTGGACACAAACATCAATAAAGACACTGCTTTCTGGGCGGGTTATCTCCGGCTTTCCCTGATGCGCGCGGAACGTAAAATCCCCGAATCCCTGCTCCGCGCGGAATGCCGGATGGAAGAACTCGCCCGCATGATGGCGGAAGGCCGGGCCGAGTTGGACCGGAAAACACGCAGTGAAATCCGCAAGGAAATCGAGGCCCGGCTCCAGCCCACCATGCCGCCCCAATTGAAAGGCATGGCTCTGGTTCATCTCCCGGAAAGCCACGATGTCTTTGCGGAAGCCACCTCCGACAAACAGGTGGATGCCCTTGAAGCCGGTTTCCGCGAAACCCTGGGATTCGGCCTGATCCCCGTTTCCCCGCAAAACGCCGCCGCAAAGCGGCAACACCTTGATGTCCGTGATATCACCCCTTCCAGTTTTTCCCCCGATTGCGAGGATGACACGGCAGACAATAATCCGGGGCAGGATTTTCTTACCTGGATGTGGTTCTATTCCGAGACCCGGAGCGGCCTCATAAAACTTCCCTCGGGCGGGGACTTCGCCATTATGATCGAAGGGCCCCTTACTTTTGTTCTCGAAGGTCAGGGCGCCCATGAGACGGTGTTACGGCGGGGTACACCGGAGCTCAGCGTTGAGGCCAAAATCGCCTTACTGGGCGGCAAGAAACTCCGCAAGGCCAGACTTCTGCTGTCACGCGGCAAGGATACCTGGCAGGTCACACTGGATGCCGACCAGTTCATTTTCAGAGGCTTGAAACTGCCGGAAGGCGAAAAGCTGGAGCCGATCAGCCGATTCCAGGAGCGGATGACCTCTCTTTCAACTTTCACAACCGCATTTCTTGAGATATATGATCGGTTTCTCAAGGAACGCACGGACGAAAAAGTCTGGAAGAAAACACGGGAAGCCATTCATCAGTGGGTCAGTGAACGCACGGCACGTAAATAGATTAAGCAGAGGAGCTTGAATGAAATTATCCATCGTGATTCCGGTCTATAATGAAGCCACCACGATTGTCGAAATCCTCAACCTGGTCGCCGGAATTGATGTTGGGATCGATAAGGAACTCATCGTGGTAGACGACTGCTCAAAAGACGGAACCCGGGAGGTCCTTAAAGCCGTTGCCGGTGAACATCCGGAATGGCGGGTACTTTTCCATGACATCAACCGGGGCAAGGGGGCGGCGCTACGAACCGGTTTTGCCGCAGCCACCGGTGATTTCGTCCTCATTCAAGATGCCGATCTTGAATATGATCCCCGCGAGTATCCGCTCCTGTTGCGCCCGCTTCTGGAGAACCGCGCCGATGTCGTGTTCGGCTCCCGCTTCCTCGGCGGCGGACCGCACCGGGTCTGCTTTTTCTGGCATTATCAGGGCAACAAACTCCTGACCACATTTTCCAACATGATGACCAACCTGAACCTGACCGACATGGAAGTCTGCTACAAGGTCTTCCGCCGGGAAGTCTTGCAGGCCATCCATCTCAAGGAAGACCGTTTCGGCTTTGAAGTTGAAATTACCGCCAAGGTAAGCCAGGGGAAATGGCGCATCTACGAGGTGCCGATTTCCTACTACGGCCGTTCTTACGAAGAGGGCAAAAAGATCACCTGGAAAGACGGCTTCCGCGCCCTCTGGTGCATCATCAAATACCGCTTTGTGGACTGAAGACCGTTACATGCCCGGAATAAATTTCTGTCCGGGATCCATGCTGGCGATGAATTCCGCCAGTAGTTTCGAGCAATTATCCAGATCATCCAGTGAGATCACCTCCACGGAGGTATGCATATACCGGTTGGGAATGCTTACCAGCGCGGCCGCCACCCCTGAGCGGTTCACCTGCATGGCATTCGCATCCGTCCCGGTCGCCGAGGGTTCAGCGGTAATCTGGAAGGGGATCCTGTTCTTTTTAGCAGAAGCCTCCATCACACGCGCCAGTACCGGATTGATATTGGGACCGCGATGCAACGTGGGGCCCTTGCCCAGCTTACACTCCCCGGTGCGCTTGACCTCCCCGCCAGGGTAGTCCGAAGCAAAGCCGACATCCACGGCAATCCCCACGTGCGGGTCAATCCCGAAAGCGCTCGTCCGGGCGCCCCGCAGACCGATCTCCTCCTGCACACTGGTTACCCCGTAGACGCCCACCTTGAGTTTGCGCCCCTTCAAACGGCGCAGGGTCTCCGCCACGACAAAGGCCCCGGCCCGGTCATCAAATCCGCGCCCCGCCACCAGGTTATTCAACATCTTCTCAAGGCCTACATCAATCGTCACATAGTCGCCGATCTCCACTGTCCTGGCGGCTTCCTTGCGGTTCCTGGCGCCGATATCGATCCACATCTCGTGCAACTTGATCGCCTTGCCGCGCTCCTCGGGTTCCAGCATATGAATCGGTTTCCGCCCGATCACGCCGAATACCGGGCCCTTGGCGGTATGGATTTTAACACGCTGGCCGCTAATCACCGCCGGATCAATCCCGCCCACGGCGGCAAAGGATAGAAAACCACGATCCTCAATATGAACCACCATCAATCCGATTTCATCACAATGGCCCGAGAGCATGACGCGGACAGGCGCTTCCGGGTTAATGATCCCGATGAGATTGCCATGAACGTCGGCCCGGACTTCGTCACAATAGGCCGCCATGCGTTTCTTGAAAATGGATTGCACATGCCACTCAAACCCGGAAGGGCTGGCGACACCGATAACCTGTTTCAGAAAATCAAATGAATCTTTTTGCATGTTAGTTCTACTCCCGATTGAATCTCTAAAAGGTATCACGGACAGGGATTTCGTCAATCCTCCGCCGCCAGGAGCGGATCTGGAATGCCCACCTCCGTGAACGCCGCCGCCCGCTCAGCGCAGGAGGGACATTCACCACAAGGGTACGCTTCCCCCCGGTAGCAGGTCCAGGTATGGGCATAATCCACGCCCAGCGATAACCCAAGCCTGATTTCATCAGCCTTACGCATATTGACAAATGGCGCCGCCACCATCACCGGCTTCCGACGATTCAATTCCAAAACCGCATTCATCTTTTCCAGAAATTCCGGCGTGCAATCCCAATAGCCATAACGATCCTGAGTCTGTGCACCATAAAATAGGGACTGCACTCCCCGCGCCTCAGCATAAGCCGCTGCAACGGAAAGCAACATCATGTTCCGATTCGGCACATACGTCGGCGGCTGGGTCAGTTCAGAAGCCGCCAGATCCGCCAACCGGGGCACCTCCCTCCCGTTGTCAGTCAAGACCGAGCCACCGGGCGTCAACGCACCAAAAAAGCCCATATCCACCACGTCATGTGCCTTTACCCCCGCGGCCTTCGCCTGCCAGACCGCCGCCGTTAATTCACACTGGTGTTTCTGCCCGTATATAAACGATATCGCATACACTTCACTCGCATTGAGCCGTTGAATGACGTAGTGCAACAGGGTTGATGAATCCATGCCACCCGAGAGTAAGACCACCGCTTTCATTTCATTGCACTCCAATAACCTTGTGTAATTGCACCTGCACACGAACTGGAAGCCCGGCCTCAAGCACCCAGGAGGCCAGCAAGGACGCGGGAATACGCTCCTGCACAGGACTGAACAGCACGGCCCGGCACCGTTGAGCAAGGCCATGCTTGACCACCAGCCGACGCGCCCAGCCAAAATCACGACGGCTGGAAATAACGAATTTCACCTCATCGCAGGGACGCAGCCGCGACAAATTCCCCAAATCCATGGCGGCCGCTTCACCGCTGTCCGGACATTTCACATCCATAATCGCAATCACCCCGTCGGGAATAGCGGCGATATTTTTACTGCCATTGGTTTCAACCACCACCGGACGTCCTCTTCCGGCCTCGCGCATCGCCAGTGCCAAAGCCGGAAAGCCCGGCTGATTGAGCGGCTCGCCCCCGGTGATCTCGGCGATGGCGGCAGAGCTGGCGGCAAATTGACGGGCGAGCGAGGCAATGGAGCGCTTGCGTCCCCGCGGGTAGCTGTGCTTTGAGTCACAATAGTGGCAGCGCAAATTACACCCACTAAGCCGGACAAAGAAACAGGGACATCCCGCCCAGGACGATTCCCCCTGAATAGAGGTGAAGGTCTCGGTAATGAAAACGGATTTACGCTTCATCCCAATAGCTCGCAGTGGTCCCGGGCGTTTCGCAAACCGTCACCTTATAAACTCCATGCTGTTTGTTGTTCAGGTGTTGCCCGAGCTTCACATACAGGTAGCGGGCCAAATGCTCCGACGTCGGATTATCCCGGAGAAATGCCGGCAATTGATTGAGATCACAATGATCAACCTCTTTCATGACCTCCTTGATCGCCGCCTTGATATCATGAAAGTCCACCAACATCCCCAGCTCGTTTACAGATTTCCCACGGACAAATATTTCCACATCCCAATTGTGGCCATGCAAATTGGCACAGGCGCCATCATACCCCACCAACCGGTGGGCGGCGGAAAAATGCGTTTTAACACTCAATTCAAACATCGGTCACATCCTTCATTCCTAAAACTGGTAACACGCTTTCACCGCCTCAAAGGTTTTCCCCTTGAGATAGGCGGCGATGGCCGTATCGTATGCCGCCGTGTGCGCAAAGGCCTTCTGAGCCAATCCATACCGGGTTTTCAGAGACAGCACTCCCTGCCCGGCCGTTAACTCCCGGATCACCCCGTCATAGTCAGCCGGGTCGGTAACCGAGGCCACACGCAGGAAATTCTTGGCAGACGCCCGCACCATACAGGGACCGCCAATATCAATATTCGCCCGGGCCTTCTCCGGCGTGGCATCCGGCTTGGCCACGGTTTGGACGAACGGATAAAGATTTACAATCACCATATCCAGGGCCACACCCTGCGTGCGTTTGAGGTCCTCGACGTGGGCAGGATTATAGGTCTCGCTCAGCAAGCCCAGGTAAATCTTGAAATCCAGGGTTTTGACCAGACCGCCCTGCATTTCAGGCTGGCCGGTATAATCGGACACTGAAATCAGATTTTTCGAACCCGTACCGAGAAGATCACGCAGGGCGGTAAAGGTCCCTCCGGTAGAATAAATTTTCACCACCGGGTTGACTTGCAACAAGGCAGGAATAAAGCGATCCAATCCGGTCTTGTCTGAAACACTCGCCAGGACATTCTGAATCTTGACCCCGTCATCGATGCGTTGAACAACATTAACCGCCATAACACCACTCCTCATTGTTTTTTATCATTATGCCAGAAACCCTCCGTCAAAAAAGACAAGAATTTGTCCCTCAGGGCGGCAGCAGGGCATTGGTGCTTTTCAGCCGCTGGGCCATCTCTTCAAGCAAGGACAGAATCACGGCGGGATTCTGTCGCAGCATGGCTTCCATGTTGGCTGACGAGATCGCCACCAATTGGGTGCCCGGTTCTGCAACCACGGCAGTGGCGGAGCGGTTCGCCTTCAGCAGCATCGCCATCTCGCCGAAATATTCACCCTCCCGCAGGACCCGCAACACCTGGGCCCCCTTTGTCAAGCGCACCGCCCCGGTAATAATGTAATACATGGTGTCGCCGGGCTCCCCCTCGTTAAAAACAACATGATTTTCCTCATAACCCTGCCGGTATTGCCGCAACCGTTCGGCATATTTAAGCCGTTTTTCAGGAGATACAAACAGTTCTCGCACCAGAATCGCCTCACGCCAATGAATACAGGCGGCCACTTCGATACCGAACAATATGGCTACAAATGAATAGTAAATCCAGATTAGCAACAGGAAAACGGCCTTAAGGGAACCAAACGCATACCCGTAATTCGGATTGAATTTCATGATCGCCGTAAAAACAGGGCCCATCAATCCCAGCAGAATCGCGGTCACCAAGCCTCCGGTCAGCACGGCGCGCAGCCGCACCCGGAGTGGAGCAAATATGTAATGAATAACCGAAAGAAACATCACCGTGACCAGTACCGGCACCAGGATGTCTGTCAACCTCAGCACCAGCGGCATTTTCCCAACCAGCAGGGAGCCGATGACGGCATAGGCGATTTCGCCGACCACCAGAGTAAACAACATCACCAACATCAAAAACACAGCCACCCCATCCCAAAGTTTTTCCTTCAGAAAGGGAAGTGGCCGGTCCCGCTTGTAGATCTGGTCAAACGCTCCGCGAATCGCACCCGCCAACGGGGTCACCCCCCAAAGCAATAACAACAGACTGATCCCTCCCCACGTCTTTTGAATCGACAGTCCTTCCACTTCGCGGATGATGACGCCACTGAACATCGGCATCATCTGGGCAACCACTTTTTCAATTGTCTCCAGGGTCACATGCGCAGTGGCCATATACCGGCCTGCGACAAACAGCAATAAGAGGATCAGGGGGAATAAGGCGAAAAAGCTGTTGTAGGCCAAAACCGCGGCTTGATCCATTCCCTTGTTCCGCAGGAATGAGAGAAATGACTGTCTCAATACAAACCCGAAAAGATCGATCGATTTGATTTTTTTCATACGCAAGCCGAGAATGATACCTTTTCAGCCCGGTGGAGCAAGTCGCTTCCGTTTAAAATCCGTCAAAAAGTCTCTTTGGGCTGGACTCCCCTCACAGGTCTTGGGTAGCATCCCCACCCAGCAAAAGAATGCGTCTGGGGAGAATGAAAGAGAAAACCATGAAAAAATATAATGTTTGCGTCGTCGGCATCGGAGCGGTTGGAACAGAGATGATCCGTCTGCTCAAAAAACGGAACTTTCCCGTCCAGTCATTGATCATCCTGGCACGCAGCGAACGCACGGAAGTCATTGATGGCGAAAGCTATCCTGTAAAGGTGGCCGCCCCGGAAGCCTTTGATGGCATGGATTTCGCTTTTTTTGCCGGAACCGAAGGAGCCAAAGGCGCCTCACAGACCCTTGGTTGGGAAGCCGCCAAACGGGGCTGCATCGTTGTCGACAACGGGGACGATTTCCGTATGGACCCGCGTGTCCCGCTGGTTATCCCGGAAATCAACCCTGAAGCCCTGGATCAGCATCAGGGCTTTATCGCCAACCCCAATTGCAGCACCATCATTGCCTTGATGCCACTGGTGGCCATTCATAAGGCGGCCCGCATCAAGCGGCTGGTTGCCAGCACCTATCAAGCCGTCTCCGGAACCGGCAGCGCGGCCGTCAAGGAACTCGAGGCGCAAGCGAAGGCATGGGCCGCCGGGCAACCTCTGCCCCGCGAAGTCTATCCCCATCAGATTGCGTTCAACCTGATTCCCTGTGTCGGGTCTTTTAAGGATGATTCCGGCGAATCCACCGAAGAAATCAAGATGCGCAAGGAAACCCACAAGATCCTCGATGCGTCGATCCGGGTTGCCACCACCTGCATTCGCGTACCGGTCCTCAACGGACACAGCATCGCGATCAACATTGAGCTTGAGAAATCGATCTCTGCGGAAGAAGCCCGGACTTTATTGTCGAAGACCCCCGGCGTCCGAGTGGTGGACAACCCCAAAGCCAACGTCTATCCCATGCCCATTGACGCCTCAGGGCAGTACGATGTCCTGGTCGGCCGGATCCGCAAGGATCAAAGCACTGAAAATGGCCTGGTCCTGTGGTGTGCAGGGGACAATATCTGGAAGGGTGCGGCTCAGAACGCCATTCAGATTGCCGAAGTGATGATTGCCCGAGGCCTTGTTAAGCAATAACCCCCCCGCGAGGCACGCCGGCGAAGCGCTTGCACAGTAGGTTACAACGTATTGCTGTTAGCGTCCCGGCGGGGAAAAACCAGGAATTCCGGGAGCGCCTTCCCATGATTGGGGGGTATTCCACGGCATATTGGAGTCATTTTCAGTCGCACATCCACCTGCCAGAAAAAGCCCCAGCGCCATTATAAAACACAACATTAGACGCATGAAACACCTCTCATCCGTCTTGCGTTCAATAGAATACCACATCGCCCCTGGCGGGAATCATCTGCTGGTACTCAGGAAGCACCTCGGCCACGGCGACGCGCTCATCTTTCCGGATTTCAGAAATCCGGACTTTGCCGACCAGTTGATCCTTGCGCTGCACCGTAAGATCCGTCATGGGGAGCAGCGAGGACTCGGGAAGCATATCTATCACCACAAAATTCCAGTTTGTACTCATGACCGCGATGTGCCCTTGAATCCCGCCGGGAAGCGCATTGGTATTGCCGACGCCCTGTATCAATTTAAGTTCTTTCTCAATCTTCGCGATATAGCGCTTACCGGCATCGATTTCAGATTCACAAGCGCTGACTTTCTCAGACAGCTTGGCAACATCCCCAGCCTTTTTCTCAATATCCGCCTTCTGTGTTTCAATCTGGCCGTTCAACCCTTCGATCTCCGTCGCCTTCTTGGCTACTTCCTGCTTGACCTCTGCCACTTCGGCCACTGTTTTCACCAGGGTATTACTGGTAGTTCCGAGAACCCCCTCCGTACTCACAAGGGCGTTACTCGTCTGGCCAAGGGTAGTGCGGGTCTGTGTTAATTCACCACGGGTATCATTGAGGCGGGTATGTTGTCGATCTGCGCTGGTGAAAACAGAATTCAGGACTTCATCCATTGTGCCTGCACCCGTAGTCACTTTACTCGGCTTTCCGTCGTCACCAAGCTTGTAGTATTTCTTAAGCTCATCGCTTTTGACTATCAGGCGGGGGATATTATCACTGGCCGCCAAATCCATCACGTTGGTGGGTGGTACTTCAACCGTACCGGCAATTTTGACAACATAGTCAGCGAGTTTAGTGGTGCGGCCTTTCAGCTCCATCCGCTGACTATAAAGCTTAAATTCAATGACAACCGCAACAACGCTCAAAACGAGCAGTGCTACAACCAAGACTTTCAGGGCTTTGTCCATGTCTGTCCTCTGGCATAAATAGGGTTAGTAATACAGTGACTATGCACCGCTGGGCTAATTGCTGTCAAATACAAACCACCCAAAAAATTACCGGCTCATCCCTGCATGACCGCCTCCGGGAGGATCCTTTATGACAGTGTCATGCCGTTCGGACACGTCATTCCGGTCCGGATAATCGATTGTATAATGAAGACCCCGGCTCTCCTTCCGGCATTGGGCCGAACGGATGATTAATTCGGCGACATCGGCAATATTCCGAAGTTCCAGAATATCCGGCGTGACCAGATAATCGAGATAATATTCCCGGATTTCCTCACGCAGGTTCCGAATCCGGCGGGCGGCGCGATCCAGACGCTTGCTGGACCTCACAATCCCCACATAGTCCCACATGCAAGTTCGAACTTCATTCCAGTTATGTTCCAAAACAATACTCTCGTCGCTGGGCACCGCAGCGCCATACTCCCAGCCCGGAATGCTCAAAGTGCTTACCTCCCGGCGCTCCAGCTGACCCAGATGCTCCGCCATTTTGGCGGCACAAACCAGGGCTTCCAGCAGGGAATTACTCGCCAGCCGGTTGGCCCCATGCAAGCCGGTACAGGCCACCTCTCCACAGGCAAACAATCCCGGCATGGCGGTTTGGCCTTCCACAGTGGCCTCTACGCCCCCGCAGAAGTAATGCGCCGCCGGAACAACCGGGATGAGATCCCGCGCCATATCGATTCCTAGTGACAGGCATCGGGCATAAATATTCGGGAACCGATTGATTAAGAAATCGACCGTATGGTGGCGGATATCCAGATAGACACAGGGTGCCCCGCTCAACTTCATTTCACGGTCAATGGCCCGCGCCACAATATCGCGAGGTGCCAGAGAACCCCGCTGATCATAGACATCCATAAAGGGTTTGCCGGCGCCATCCACCAAAAGCGCGCCTTCGCCCCGGACCGCTTCACTGATCAAAAATGACTTGGCCTTGGGGTGGTACAGGATGGTGGGATGAAATTGGATGAATTCCATGTTTTTGATGGGAACACCGGCTCGCCAGGCCATCGCAACCCCATCCCCCGTGGCAATATCCGGGTTACTGGTATAGAGATAGACTTTCCCGCCGCCGCCCGTCGCCAGCACCGTGGCAGCGGCGCGTATGGCAAAGATCTCCCGGGTATTCTCATCCAATGCATAAACTCCAACACAACGATTCTCCTCCGGCGGCAAAGCGGACATCCCGCGGCGCCCCGCCCGATCAGCCAACCACCCGGTGGTGATCAGATCAATAACCATACAATGATCCATCATGGAAATGGACGGATTGGCCTGCGCCTGGCCCAGAAGGACTTTTTCGACCGCCTGTCCGGTGATGTCGCCCGCATGCAGCACGCGTCGCTGGGAATGCCCGCCCTCCCGGCCAAGATCATAAATCCGCCCGTTCTTACCCAAATCACCTGTAAAATGGAGTCCATACCGCTCCAGTTCCACAATCCGTTCGGGCCCGTTGCTGACAATCTCCCGCACCACGTTTTCCGCACATAAGCCGGCCCCCGCATCCAACGTATCCTTCACATGCTCGGCAAAGCTGTCCTCAAGATCCATGACGCAGGCAATCCCACCCTGGGCATAATTGGTATTACTCTCCGCCCGCCCTTTCTTTGTGACCACCAAAACCCGGCCGTATTTGGCCAGATGCAGGGCCGACATCAGCCCGGCAATACCACTCCCTAACACCAGATAATCGCAATCAATAGTTCTCATATCACTCACCAGATATTAACAAACAGAAAGGTAACTGCCCCCGCCAGAAATACCAGCGCAAAAAGGAACCAGAACCACAACACATTCTCCGACGAGGAACGGGGTTCAGGTCTGACGTCAGGATCCACCGCATGATTCATCTCGGAAGCCCCGACCACACTGGCGGACCCACTCATCTCGCTGGACTCGCCCAGTCGCAAGGCGGATTCCGGAGCTTTGGGGTCTGTCGCCTCCAGTTGTTCCAGCGCGAGGGTTTCCGGCGAAATATCCATCGCAGAACCCAAGGGGAGATCCTCGGATATCCGGACCACAATCACCGTGACGTTATCATCCCCTCCTTCATGTAACGCCTCATCAATAAGAGATCTGGCAATGGTTTCCAGCGGGTCAAATTGATGTTTACGGAGGATCCTTTGAATCCGGTGATGACTCAGCATCTTGTCCAAACCATCCGAGCACAGCAGAAAAAGGTCACCCGACTTGACATCAAAACGGGTGAAATCAAGGATGACCGTCTGCTCCAACCCCACCGCACGCGTAATAACTCCCCGGAACATCGGCGGCAGGGTACTGTCATCCGGAAGCCCCGCCGCCGCGGCGACAGAATGATCGGTTGTCAACTGCTCCAGCTTGTGATACCGCATCCGGTAGGCTCGGCTATCCCCGGCATGCAGGGCAATGCCCTGCGACGGCGTGACGCGATCAAACACCAACCCCACCACCGTCGTACCGGTCCCACTGATTCCAATTCGGTCTGCCCGATTCTTGATCCATTGGCTGGCCTCATTCATTGCCAGCTCAAATATGGTGGCCGCCGCATCCGCCGTCACCGCATGAACCGCTGCCGGGGACTCCAAAAAGGCGTTCATCAGGGCATCCACAACCGCCTTGCTGGCCACCTCGCCCCCCTGAGCCCCGCCCATGCCATCCGCCACACAAAAGACACCTTGCCCGGGCAGGCTCACCATGGAGTCTTCATTGTTTTTCCGGCGCCGCCCGATGTCGGTCAATTCGGCGGACGTGAGATATGTAAACTGGGTTTTCACAGCCCGTTCACATATTATCCGCAATCGCCTGGCCGAACTCGCTGCACTTGAGCAGGGTGGCACCTTCCATCAGGCGTTCAAAGTCATAGGTCACGGTTTTCTTGCTGATGGTCCGCTCCACACCGGCAAGGATGCGATCCGCCGCCTCGGTCCAACCCATATAACGGAACATCATTTCACCGGAAAGGATCAGTGAGCCGGGATTCACCTTGTCCAGATTGGCATATTTCGGCGCCGTCCCATGCGTTGCCTCAAAACAGGCAACCCCGCTGTCATAGTTGATGTTGGCACCCGGCGCAATGCCGATTCCCCCCACACAGGCGGCCAGGGCATCGGAAATATAATCCCCGTTCAAGTTCAGCGTCGCAATGACCGAATAATCCGCCGGGCGAGTCAGAATCTGCTGCAGGAACGCGTCGGCGATCGCATCCTTGATCACTAACTCATGCCCTTCCGCCGTCGTTATCCTGTGCCAGGGACCTTTGTCGATCGGGGTCGCACCAAAGAACTTGCGCGCCACTTCATAGCCCCAGTCACGGAAGGCCCCTTCCGTAAACTTCATGATATTGCCCTTATGCACCAGTGTCACGGAAGGCCGGCGCTGCTCGATGGCATAGCGAATGGCGGCCTTGACCAGCCGCTCGGTCCCCTCCTGGGAAACCGGCTTGATCCCGATCCCTGATGAGTCCGGGAAACGGATTTTTTTGACCCCCATCTCTTTTTGGAGGAAGTGGATCACCTTCCTGACCTCAGGCGTTCCCGCCGCCCACTCAATCCCGGCATAGATATCCTCCGTGTTCTCGCGGAATATCACCATATCCGTCAGCTCAGGCTGCTTCACCGGCGAGGGCACGCCTTTGAACCATTGCACCGGGCGCTGACACACGTATAGATCCAACTCCTGCCGCAAGGCCACATTGATGCTGCGAATTCCGCCCCCCACGGGCGTGGTCAACGGGCCCTTGATGGAGACCAGAAATTCACGACAGGCCGTCAGGGTTTCAGGCGGGAGCCAGATCGGTTGACCATAGACTTCATTGGCCTTCTCTCCCGCATAGACCTCCATCCAGGCAACCTTGCGCTTGCCGCCATAAGCCTGGAGAACCGCCGCGTCCCACACCATCATGGCCGCCCGCGTGATGTCAGCGCCAATCCCATCTCCCTCAATAAAAGGAATGATTGGATGATCCGGCACCACCAATTTGCCATTCGTTCCCATCATGATTTTGCCGCCATTACCCGGCACTGTCACTTTTTGATAACGCATGTCTTTCTCCCTCTGCGGCCGCTTACTTGCCGTCTTTTGTAAAATTCAACAGGCCACCTGCCAGAATGATCGCCCGCTGCCGGACCGTCAGGTTCATTCGGGCCGGCACATCATACCCCTTGGTCACATTACGGAGCACCAGTTGCTCAACCCCGGACTGCATCGCCGTGCGTATCCCCGGGACCACCAGTTCATCGTCCTGCGCAATGCTTTCGTAATCTGCAGGATTGGCAAACAAGAGCGGAACAATCCCGAAGTTGATCAGATTCGCTGCATGAATCCGTTCAATTGATTTCGCCAACACGGCCTTAACCCCGAGATACATGGGGCACAGGGCGGCATGTTCACGACTGGAGCCCTGCCCATAGGACTCACCCCCGACGACAATGTTATGCTTTCCGGCATCACGCAATGCCGCCGCACGTCTGGGGAAGGTGGGGTCTGTCGGCTCGAAGACATATTGCGAATAGGCGGGAACATTCGACCGGTATTTAAGTCGGGCCCCCGCCGGCATGATGTGGTCGGTGGTGATCTTGTCACCAACCTTCAATGTGGCCACCCCGTTGAGCGAGTCAGGCAGCGGAACATTTCGAGGGGGTTCCCCGATGTTCGGACCTCGCACAATCACAACCGAGGCCGGATCACGCGAGGGTTGGATCAACATCCCGTCATCAACCTTGTAGGCCTTGGGCATTTTGACCTTCGGATATTTGATATCCGTCACGGTGGCCGGGTCCACGATCTTACCCTGCAAAATGGCCAGCGCCGCGACCGGCGGACTGACCAGGTAAACACCGGCCGATTTTGTTCCGGAACGTCCCTCGAAATTCCTATTATTGGTACGCAACGAGACAGAGTTGGTTTTCGGCGACTGGGAGTTTCCAATACAGAATCCGCAGGCATTTTCAAATAATCTTACACCTGCGGCGAGCAACGTACTCATTCCGCCGTCGTCGGCAATCATTTCCAACACCTGCTTGGACCCCGGGGCCACTCCCGCCGTCACATCCGGGTGAACCCGGCGTCCGCTCAATATCCTGGCCACTGTTTTGAGATCCATATAGGAGGAGTTGGTACACGAACCAATCAGCACCTGATCCACTTTCGTCCCGGCGATTGAAGCTACGGTGACGATATTATCCGGCGAATGAGGGGCTGCCGCAAGAGCTTCCAGCTTTGACAAATTGATCGTCACCTCCTTGTCATAAGCAGCGTCCGGGTCCGCCACGATTTCCCGCCACGCCTCGCCCCGGCCTTGCGCAATAAGAAATGCCTTGGTTATCTCATCGCTCGGGAAAACCGAGGTGGTGGCACCGGATTCAGCCCCCATATTGGTAATAGTGGCGCGTTCGGGGACGGAAAGATGCTTCAGCCCCGGGCCCCCCTATTCAAAAATACACCCCACATTCCCCC